>OJDH01000059.1_pt1 | contig 93396 bp, 93 predicted proteins | sample 1592761 | NCBI WGS metagenome assembly OJDH01 (sample SAMN05416855, study PRJEB24817) | seawater metagenome | isolation source: Sea water | place: Canada:Atlantic | collected 2013-11 | reverse complement strand
ATCAAACGCTGAACTTGCGAGGTGGTTATTATCGTCATCTACGCGCTAAAAGCAAGAAGAAAAACAACAAGTTACCAACCTTTTCTCAACCTGCTGAGCGGGCCGTTAAAGGCTGCTCTCTCAAGCGAGGATGCGCATTCTACGCATCTGAGCGTGGGGGTCAACAGGGTTTGGGAAATAAATGACAGAAAGATGGAAATACTGCCCTGCCCGCCAGAAACAACAAAGACGCTCCAGAGAGCGCCTTTGTCTATATGGCCATGCAGTATTTACTTGTTCCGCTGTTTGTGAGCGCGCTTTTTCAGATCTTTAATATGATCCCGGAAGCGTTCTTTCTTCGCCAGCTGACGGGTTGTCAGCTTATTCTCACGACCTTCAAACGGGTTATCACCACTACGGAATTCAAACCGTACCGGCGTTCCCTTGATGCCCAGCACCTTGATGAACTTATTTTCAAGGTAACGCTTATAAGAGTTTGGCAGCGAATTAGTCTGGTTACCATGCACCACAATCAACGGTGGGTTGGAACCACCCTGGTGAGCATAGCGCAACTTAATACGGCGGCTATTGACCATCGGTGGCTGATGGTCCGCTACCATATCCTCCAGCAAACGGGTCAGGCGGTTAGTCGGCCATTTAGCCATCGCACTGTCATAAGCCTCATGCACTGACGGGTACAGATCACCGACGCCACTGCCATGCAATGCTGATATGTAATGGAACCGAGCAAACTCTGCAAACTCCATCCGACGCTCAATTTCACGACGAATCTCGTCTTTTTCATCCCCGGTCATGCCATCCCATTTATTGAAGGCAACCACCAGCGCCCGCCCTGCATCCATGACAAAGCTAAGCATATGCAGGTCCTGCTCGGTCACACCGTCATGGGCATCAATAACAAGAATGACAACATTCGCATCTTTAATCGCCTGCAGCGCTTTAACAATGGAGAATTTTTCCACTGCTTCAGTAATATTCTTACGACGACGAATACCGGCAGTGTCAATCAGAGTGTATTCCTGATCATCACGTTCAAATGGAATGTAGATGCTGTCACGGGTTGTCCCCGCTTCGTCAAAAACCACCACTCGCTCTTCGCCAAGCATACGGTTTACCAGCGTTGATTTACCAACGTTAGGGCGACCAACGATAGCGATGCGGATACCACCCTCTTCATCTTCGGGCTCTTCCTCATACACTTCCTCGCCTTCAGGAATATATGCATCCCCCAGCGCTTCCATCAGCACCGTTTCAATAAGGTGACGTACACCACGGCCATGAGCCGCAGCAATTGGCAGCGGTTCACTTAAACCCAGCTCGTAGAAATCAGCCATCGCAACATCCGGGTCAACCCCATCAATCTTGTTGACCACCAGGTGACAACCTTTACCTGTGCGACGCAAGTGATCAGAAATCATCTCATCAGCAGGGTTCAGACCTGCACGGCCATCTACCAGAAACAGAACAATATCAGCTTCATCAATCGCCAGCAGCGACTGCTTCGCCATCTCGTGGTCGATACCTTCCTCATCACCGGTGATACCACCGGTATCAATCAGAATGTAATCGTGATTACCCATACGACCGTCACCGTATTTACGGTCCCGCGTCAGGCCTGGTAAATCGGCTACCAGTGCATCACGACTTCTGGTCAGACGGTTAAAGAGTGTGGATTTGCCGACATTTGGTCGACCAACAAGAGCTATTACCGGAAGCATTTATTCACCCTGGAGAGGCCTGCTTTTAAAACGAAAACGGCGGCTATTCACTTGCGTAAATAGCCGCCCGAAACTTTCAGCTACTGCTTAGTTCAGTGTCAGCGCTTCTAGCTGACCATCATTGCTGAGCAAGTAGATTATATCATCGACGGCCAGCATATCGCCCGATACGCCTGAACTATCAAATTTATACCGAGCAACGAAGTGACCATCCAGCTGCGACATAGCATGCAGGTAGCCTTCAAAGTCAGCGACCAGTACTTCAGACGCCGTCGCAACTGGCGCACTGATAGCACGGTTGCTCAATGCAGGCTGGCGCCAGACACTCGCACTGGAGTTACGATCCACCGCCTGCACTGCATCATCGCTATCGCTGACATAGATATTGCCATACCCTTCAGCCAGGCTGTGGAACGTTGAAATTTCTTCTGCCCAGAGGATCTGCGCACTGAATGGATCAATGGCCGCCAACCGCCCCTGGTAGCTTGGCACATACAGGATACGATCATGCAGCAAGGCTCGCCCATCAATATCCACCATACGCTCAAGCTCAGAACGCCCTTTAGCCAGCGCAACACGACGGGACCAGATTTCATTGCCTGTCGCATTATCCAGCGCGACCAGCTTGCCACTTGCAAAACCAACAAAAGTGGCGTTACCAATCACAATCGGGCTACTGGTACCACGCAAGGTCAGATTCGGTATCCGTGCATCATAAGTCCAGCGATGCTCACCGGTAAGTCTGTCCAGCGCACTGGCCGTGCCATTAATGGCCTGCACAACCACCAGATCTTCATTGATCTGAGGCTGTGACACCACTTCAGCACGCACATCGGTACGCCATAGCTCTTTCCCAGTTTCGCTATCCAGCGCGACCACAAAGCCGTCGATCGTTGCGACAACAGCCACGCCATAACCTGCACCGGTACCGCCGCTGATGCGTGTATCCAGATCTGCCTGCCATAACCGTTCACCAGTATTACGGTCAAACGCAAACACCTCGCCTTCGGCATCCACAGCGAAGATCCGTTCACCTTCAACCGCCGGAGACAGGTTCAGATAGGCACTACCTGACCCGGCACCTGCAGAGGCTGACCACAGGCGCTCAATTTTTTTCTCGGCTTCAAACTCAACCAGTGGGTTCGGCTTAACTTCATCATCACTTCCAAACCAGCTACAGCCGGAAAGTGCCAAAGAAGCCGCCAGAACCAGCGGTAACTGCCAGCGCTTAGTCATTACTTATCCTCGACTGCCAGATCATCCAGCTTCATACGCAGTAACGGGCGCTGTTCAGTCCCTTCACTGGCCGCCACAGCGTAAGCTTCACGCGCTTTGTCACGGTCGCCCTGCTGAAGATAAAGATCGCCTTTCACTTCGGCAATCTGGACAGCAAACTCAGCACTATTGAGTCCAGTAACCAGTACAAGCCCCTGGTCAACCTTATCTTGAGCGGCCAGAACCCGCGCCTTACGAAGCGTTGCCAGTACCTTCTGTGAAGCGTCAGGTTTATGGGTCAACACCCAGTCCAGCTCGCCCAGTGCCGTATCCAGTTCACCTTTATCCACAGCGACGCGCGCCAGCAGCAGCGCAGCAAAACGAGCGTAAGCTTCACCTTCAAAATCAGCTTTCAGCTGATTCCCCAGGTGACGAGCCGTTGTCAGGGCAGCATCCCCGCCCTGGCCACCGGCCACATTCACCACCGCATCAACGAGGTTCTGATAGAGTGCTGAGCCATTTTCAGCATTACGCTGCTGGTTCTGCTGCCAGGCTTTCCAGCCCATAACAATCGCCAGCGCCATTGCTATCCCCAACAACAGGGATTTGCCGTTTTCTTTCCACCACTCGGATAGTGCCTGGACCTGTTCTTCTTCGGTACGCATCTCTGACACGTTGTACTCCTGTAATCCTGCTTCCGTCAGGCGTTCCAGACGGCATTAATCTCACGGCTCAAATCAGCCTGGGCTATATCAAAGCGTGGCTCTTCACCACACCACAACGCACCTGCCAGCTGATTGTCATCAGTTGCTTTGACCAGCAAAACAATCGGCGCGCCAGTCTGGCGGGCTTTAGCACTGATATTTTTCAACCCTGCACAATGCACCCGCACCCGTAAACCTGGCAGCTCGTCACGCAGTTGCTCAGCCAGCGCAATCACCTGGCCCTGCAAACCTTTATGCTCTGCAGCCAGATAAACATCAAATGACTGACGTACAGATGATGGCACGACATCCAGCGTCTCGAGCAATAAAATCAGGCGTTCGATACCCATGGCAAAGCCGACTGCTGGCGTTGGACGACCACCAAGCTGCTTCACCAGGCCATCGTAACGACCGCCGGCACATACCGTACCCTGAGCCCCCAGTTTATCGGTTACCCACTCAAATACCGTTTTGCAGTAATAATCCAGACCACGTACCAGACGAGGGTTCAGCTCATAGCGGATGCCCGCAGCATCGAGCATCGCACACAGTTCACTGAAGTGCTCACGGGATTCATCATCCAGGTAATCACTCAGTACCGGCGCCTGATCAAGTAACGCCTGTGTATTCTCGTCTTTGCTATCCAGAATACGCAGTGGATTGGACTCCAGTCGACGTACGCTGTCTTCATCCAGCTGATCTTTACGCGCGTCAAGATACTCAACCAGCGCCGCACGGTAGTCAGCCCGCGCCTCGTTGGAACCCAGAGAATTAAGCTGCAACGTTACCGCATCCAGAATGCCCAGTTCTTTCCACAGGCGAGCGCTTAGCATGATGACTTCGGCATCAATATCCGCCGACGCCATACCAAAGGTCTCAACACCAATCTGATGGAACTGACGATAGCGGCCTTTCTGTGGTTTTTCGTAACGGAACATAGGTCCGGTGTACCACAGACGCTGGGTCTGGTTGTAGAGCAGGCCATGCTCCTCACCGGCCCTTACACAACTGGCAGTGCCTTCTGGACGCAAGGTCAGACTCTCGTCATTGCGGTCCTTGAAGGTATACATTTCTTTTTCAACGATATCGGTTACTTCGCCAATTGAGCGCTTAAACAGGTCTGTCTGCTCAACCAACGGCATGCGGATCTCACTATAACCGTATGCAGCAACGACATCTTTAACTGTGGTTTCAAGGTACTGCCAGACTGGTGTTGCTTCCGGCAGGATATCGTTCATTCCACGAATGGCTTTAATCTTGGCCAACGTTATTACCCTGGTATCTGGTTACTCGAGCGGCAGTGTCAGCCGCGCGACATTGTTCTTGCTGAAGGGGCCAAGATCTACATCTTCGCCATTAAACTTGAAAGTGGATACGCCATTGGAGGCACCCAGCAATACGCTGAAAGGTGCATCACCCGTCACATCAACGCCGTCGCCACGACGACGAACGTTATTGAACAGTGATTTTCCATCGCGATCTTTTACTGTCACCCAGCATTCGCCACCAAACGTCATCGTCAGATGAGACAGGGCTGCAGCACGGTCCTGCTTGCTTGCCGCTTCAGCAGCAACAGCTTCGTGATCAACCACAGACCCTGCTGTAGCATCCGCCTGAGCTGTTGATGAAGCAGCCTGCGCACCTGACTGACCTGTCGATACAACCGCCTCAGGGTTGGAATCTACAACAACATCAGACGACTCTGTGGGTGCGCTGTCATCCAGTGGCGGAATCACCAGGGTATCGCCCTGGCTGGTTTCTACGCTGATCACATTGTCCACTTCATTAAGCAGGCTCATGGGGTCAATCACCGAATTCTGTGTATTCCACCACCAGATGGATGCCGCGATTACAACCGCACCTAGCAACCAGCTAAAGGTTTTAACCACCGGGTGGCCAACCTTGACCTGCTGGCGAACTTTAGTGACCGAACGCACTGAACGGGTCTTCTGGCTCTGGCCATAAAGTGCATCCAGATAGCCTATAAACACATCCGCATCCACATCCACGAGTGCAGAATATGAGCGAATATAACCGCGGGCAAACACAATGCTCGGCAGTTTTTCCAGCTCACCATTCTCCAGCGCATGAATATAGCTGCCAGGGAGATGCAAGGTGGAAGAGATCTTTTCGACGGTTACACCTTTAGCGAGGCGTGCAGCTTGCAGCCGTTCCCCGGGAAAGCGCTGAACCTCGGGCTGGTCCGCAATCGACTCTGTGCTCAACGGGCTGTCTCCTTTAATGCAGGTAAACACTGGAAAGATCAGGCAGGCACTGAGCAGTGACTATCTGATAGATACCATCGAGTGTATGAATGCATATCGCCACTCTCAGCACACGCTGGTATACGAGTATCATTTCTACCACAGCCAGCGTCGAAAATGTACTGACCCAGGCCGGACAATGGTAACTGTATAAGACTAACAACCCGGTTCAAGACCGGGTTGCAGGTAAAACAATACGCTTATTCGGCGGCACTGGCACCCGGCGTCACATCTTGCAGGGCAATATACTTCGCGCTACGACGGGTACGATCTTCCACTTGGCCGACTAGCTGGCCACACGCCGCATCCACATCATCGCCGCGGGTACGACGTACCGTTGTCAGTACCCCACCACGTACCATAATCTGCTTAAACGTATCAATCGCTTCATCCGATGGTCGTTCATAGCCCGAATTAGGGAAGGGGTTAAACGGTATCAGATTAAGTTTTGATGGTAACTTGCGCAGCAACTTAACCAGCTGGCGCGCATGTTCAGGCTGATCATTCACACCGGCCATCAATGTATACTCAATGGTGATCACACGCTTATCACTAAGCTTGCTCAGGTAACGGTTACAGGCATCAATCAGCTCGCTAATCGGGTAACGCTGATTGACTGGCACCAGCTGATTACGCAATTCATCATTGGGGGCATGCAATGATACCGCCAGCGAGACATCGGTCTCTTCACCCAGTTTATCAATCGCTGGCACCACACCCGCCGTTGACAGTGTTACCCGTCGTTTAGACAGACCGTAGGCATTATCTTCCATCATCAACTTGATCGCATCGACCACGTTGTTGAAGTTCATCAGCGGCTCGCCCATACCCATCAATACAACGTTGCTGACACGACGGTCGCCTGACGGGTCAAATGGCCCGTAAGACTTAATCGCAATCCGTAACTGACCAATAATTTCTGCCGCTGTCAGATTGCGGTTAAACCCTTGTTTCCCGGTTGAACAGAAGCTGCAATCCAGCGAGCAGCCAACCTGAGAAGAAACACAGAGAGTCCGACGATCACCATCAGGAATCAGCACCATCTCCACACTGGAGCCACCTTCCGTTTTGATGACCCATTTACGGGTGCCATCTTTGGAGGTTTTCTGCATGATCACTTCAGGTTCACGAATCTCTGCTGCATCCGTGAGCTTCTGGCGTAGAACCTTACTGATATTAGTCATATCATCAAAGTTATCGACGCCGAACTGATGAATCCATTTCAGTACCTGAGTCGAACGAAATCGCTTCTCGCCGATAGTCTCAAAAAAGTCACCCAGTTTTTCCGGGGACATGCCAAGCAGGTTGGTTTTGGTGGTGGATTCACTCATGGATGTCTGTATACCTGTGGATGTTAGAAAGGGCTGCCTGAATCAGCAGCCCGAACGGATCGATTATGCGCCGAAGAAGTAAGCGATTTCACGCTCAGCAGAGGCAGCAGAATCAGAACCGTGTACAGCGTTTGCATCGATAGACTCAGCAAAGTCACTACGGATAGTGCCTTCAGCCGCTTCTTTAGGGTTAGTTGCACCCATCAGATCACGGTTAGTCGCGATTGCATTTTCACCTTCCAGCGCCTGCACAACAACAGGACCAGAAGTCATGAATGCAACCAAGTCAGCGAAGAAAGGACGCTCTTTGTGCTCAGTATAGAAACCTTCAGCATCAGCCTGGGACAGCTGCTTCATCTCCATTTTAACGATTTTCAGGCCAGCGTTTTCAAAGCGCGTAGCGATCTGACCGATTACGTTTTTAGCAACTGCGTCTGGTTTGATGATAGACAGCGTACGTTCGATTGCCATGATCTTTAGATCCTCAAATAGTGGGCTTATACGAAAAATTTAATCGCGGGATTATACGTGATGGCGACCGTATAAAACAGCTATTCACAGGGCGATAAAAAGCCCGGCAGGCCGGGCTTGGTATCAATAACGTCCGGGACAAGCTTCAGTCCCGCTCTTCAATCCAGGTCATCTGGATCGCTTCCAGCACTTTTTCGCCACAGCGCTCGGGGTCGTCATCAAAATCAGGTAGCGCCATCACCTTCTCCCGCAGATCGGGAAAAGATATCGTGAGCGGATCAACATCCGGGTGATTGTCCGCCAGCTCAATCGCAATATCCTGCACATCAATCCACTTCAGCGTCATCATCAACTCCTCAATGTCGCTCAGATACCTGATTAAGAGTGTAGCGTGGAACTTCGACCACCAGATCTTCGTCCCCCACCACTGACTGACAGCTCAGTCGTGACTCAGGCTCAAGACCCCAGGCCTTATCCAGCATATCGTCTTCCAGCTCATCAGACTCTTCCATCGAAGCAAAGCCTTCACGGACGATAATGTGACAGGTGGTACACGCACAGGACTTCTCACAGGCGTGCTCAATCTCAATGCCATTTTTTAGCGCAGCATCACAGACAGTCATACCTGACTCCGCCTCAATTACCTTGCCATCCGGGCACAACTCTTCATGGGGCAGAAAGATAATCTGCGGCATCAGCCTTTCTCCTCGATATCATCAACACTCTGGCCACGCAACGCCTTACGGATACTGTGATCCATTCGACGGGCGGCAAATTCATCACTGACTTTCGCCAGATGCTGTACACCTTTTTCAACGGTACGGGCATCACCGTTATTGCGCAGCTCAGCCAGCTGCTGCATCTCACGGACAAGCACCTGTCGTTCATCATCACTGAGTAACGCCTGACCATCTGTGGCCAGCGCCTGCTCCAGCGAATGCAGTAACCGGTCCGCTTCAACCTGTTTTTCACGCAGGGCACGAGCGTCCATATCATCCTGGGCACTACCGTAGGAGTCTTTCAGCATCTGGGCAATTTCACCATCGCTCAGACCGTAGGAAGGCTTAACCTGAATACGACTCTCAACACCGGTGGATAACTCTTTGGCTTCAACACTCAGCAGACCATCAGCATCCACCTGGAAAGCAACTCGAATCTTGGCAGCACCCGCCGCCAGCGGTGGAATACCACGCAGTACAAAGCGCGCCAGTGAGCGGCAATCATCGACCAGCTCACGCTCGCCCTGCAGCACATGAATAACCATCGCTGTCTGACCATCCTGATAGGTGGTGAATTCCTGCGCCCGGGCAACGGGGATTGAAGTATTGCGGTGGATAACTTTTTCCACCAGGCCGCCCATCGTTTCCAGCCCCAGCGACAGCGGGATCACATCCAGCAACAGCATATCGCTATCCGGCTTATTCCCCGCCAGCACATCCGCCTGCATCGCTGCACCAATAGCAACCACCCGGTCCGGATCAATATCTATATGTGGCGCACGACCAAACAGCTCAGCCACTCGCTCGCGAACAATCGGCATGCGGGTCGAGCCGCCCACCATGACGATTTCCTGCACCTCGTCCATGCTGATGTCTGCATCTTTCAGGGTGCGGCGGGTCACCCGCAGGGTGCGGCTAACCAGTTTTTCCGTCAGCTGTGCAAACAGCTCACGCGATACCTGCAGCGATAACTGCTGACCGGCAACATCCAGTGTAATTTCACTGGTCGACGCCATGGTAAGCGCTTCTTTCGCTGCCCGCGCCTGATCAAGCAGGTAACGGGACGCAGAGGCATCCACCTGTTCCAGGGACAACTGCTCACGGAACCACTGGGCCAGCGCCATATCAAAATCATCACCGCCCAGCGCACTGTCACCGCCAGTAGCCAGCACCTCGAACACACCTTTATTGAGGCGAAGCACTGAAATATCGAACGTGCCGCCACCCAGATCATAAACGGCAATAACACCGTCAGTGCCGTCATCCAGACCATAGGCCACAGCCGCAGCGGTTGGCTCACTCAGCAGGCGCAGGACCTTGATATTAGCCAGCGTAGCCGCATCTTTAGTGGCCTGACGCTGCGCATCATCAAAATACGCCGGCACAGTGATCACCGCACCGCTAAGCTCACCACCCAGCGAAGCTTCAGCACGCTCAGCCAGTACCTTGAGAATGTCTGCCGATACCTGCACCGGGCTCTTCTCGCCTGCGTCAGTGACGATAAACGGCATGCCCGCCTCATCACCGGAAAAGCGATACGGCAGCTCATCAGTCAACGACTTAACATCCGCAACACCGCGGCCCATCAGGCGCTTAACTGACACCACAGTGTTATGCGGATCGCTGGATGCCTGCACGCGCGCCACCTCACCCACCAACGGTTCAACACTCGCCTGGTAGCGCACAACGGATGGCAATGTATGCGCCCCGTCGATGTCTGGCAGCGTCTGCGCAGTGCCGCTTTTCACAGTAGCAACCAGTGAATTGGTCGTACCAAGATCGATCCCTACCGCCAGCTTGCGCTGATGAGGTGCCGGACTCTGCCCCGGCTCAGCAATCTGCAATAACGCCATAGTGGTAATCTGAAACCCGTCAATACATCCAGCCCGCCTGCACGATGCAGTCAGGCATTAAACTCAGTCAAGCAGCTCATCTTCCAGCGCTTCAATCTCCAGCACCAGTTTTTCAAGGAACTGCATTTTTCGAACCGTGCCCGCAGCACTGTCAAATTCGCTGGCAATATACTGCGCCTCAAACTGCTGGCGCTGACCACGCAATTCAGCACTCACCTCTTCAGACAGCGAGCCCAGCGCAGACTCAGGGTCTACGGCGCTACCCGCCTCTTCCAGCTCTTCACGCAACATCATCTGTCGCATAAGGAACGTCGGCTCCATGGTAACGCTGGTTTCGCTGAGGGTATCCCAACCCTGCAAATACAGCAGATACTGGGCACGCTTGAGTGGTGATTTGAGAGTGGTCTGCGCTTCATTGAGAAAGGCAGTATATTGCTCAGACAGCCGACGCTCACGCTCCGACAGGTGCGCGAAACGGTCCGGGTGAAGGACTTTCTGTAACTCACGGTAGCGGGCAGACAACTGCACCCCATCCACCTGAAAGCTGACCGGCAATGCCAGCAGCTCAAAGTAATTCTGTTTGATATCGATCATAAGACTCTGATCGCAGGTTAAATATTGAAGCTCTCACCGCAGCCGCATTCATTGCGAACATTCGGGTTATTGAACTTGAAGCCTTCGTTAAGACCTTCCTTAACGAAATCCAGTTCGGTGCCATTGAGGTACACCAGGCTTTTAGGGTCAATTACGATCTTAACGCCGCGATCTTCAAAAACCTCGTCTTCCGCCTCAGCCTCATCCACAAATTCCAGCACATAGGCCATACCGGAACAACCCGAGGTGCGCACACCCAGACGAACAGAATCGCCTTTGCCACGGTTTTCAAGGAATTTGCCGATATGATCAGCTGCTGCGTCGGTCATTGTAATGGCCATAGCACTTCAATCCTGCATAACACTACCGATAGGTAGCCTTGATACTGTAAAGCCGGATCACTCCCATAAGGAAGTGCCCGGCCCGAATAAAAAGACGGGCGAATTACTTCTGCTTGTCTTTATAGTCGGTGATCGCTGCTTTAATCGCGTCTTCAGCGAGCACTGAACAGTGAATTTTCACTGGAGGTAACGCCAGCTCTTCGGCGATTTCAGAGTTTTTCAACTCAGCCGCCTGATCCAGCGTCATCCCTTTCACCCATTCAGTAACCAGAGAGCTGGACGCAATTGCAGAGCCACAGCCATAGGTTTTGAATTTGGCATCTTCAATAACACCCTCTTCGCTTACCTTGATCTGTAGACGCATAACGTCACCACAGGCAGGCGCACCTACCATGCCGGTACCAACAGATGCATCCTGCGCATCCATTTTGCCAACATTACGTGGATTTTCGTAGTGGTCGATAACTTTTTCGCTGTAAGCCATAACTAAATCTCCTCGAATACTCGGCTGCCGCTTAGTGGTGAACCCACTCAACTTTACTCAGATCTACACCGTCCTGAAACATATCCCACAATGGGGATAGCTCACGCAGCTTGCCTACCGCTTCACGGACCTGTTTAACGGCGTAATCCACTTCCTCTTCGGTCGTAAAACGACCAACAGAAAAACGGATCGAACTATGCGCCATCTCGTCATTCAGGCCCAGCGCACGCAATACGTACGAAGGCTCCAGACTGGCAGAGGTGCAGGCCGAACCAGAAGATACAGCCAGATCTTTCAGTGACATCAACAGAGACTCACCTTCAACAAAGGCAAAACTGATGTTCATGTTACCAGGCACACGCTGCTCAGCGCTGCCATTAATGTAAACTTCATCCATATCACTGACACCCGCCCACAAACGGTCACGCAGCGCAACAGTATGAGCAGTTTCAGCGATCATCTCTTCCTTGGCGATACGGGCAGCTTCACCCATGCCAACCAGCTGGTGCGTTGCCAGCGTGCCGGAACGCATACCACGCTCGTGACCACCACCGTGCATCTGAGCTTCCAGACGAACACGAGGCTTACGACAAACGTACAGCGCGCCAACACCTTTAGGGCCATACATTTTATGGCCAGACAGCGACATCAGATCGACCTTGGTATTTTTCAGGTCGATCTCAACCTTACCGGCACTCTGCGCCGCATCAACATGAAACAGCGTGCCATTAGCACGGGTCAGCTCGCCGATTGCAGCGATATCAGTGATAACACCAATCTCGTTGTTCACATGCATCAGAGAGACCAGAATGGTATCTTCACGCAGCGCATCTGCAACCATCTGTGGCTCAATCAGGCCCTCAGAGGTCGGATCCAGATAGGTTACTTCATACCCTTCGCGTTCCAGCTGGCGACAGGTATCCAGCACGGCTTTGTGCTCGATTTTGGAGGTAATGATGTGCTTGCCCTTCTTGTGGTAGAAGTGAGCAACACCTTTAATCGCCAGGTTGTCAGACTCTGTCGCGCCGGAGGTCCAGACAATTTCGCGTGGGTCAGCGTTTAGCAGGTCTGCCACCTGGCGACGTGCATCTTCAACCGCCTCTTCTGCTTTCCAGCCAAACAGGTGAGAGCGGGACGCAGGGTTACCGAAGTTACCCTCTTTTGTCAGGCACTCAATCATCTTCTCAGCAACACGCGGGTCAACCGGCGTTGTTGCGGAATAATCCAGGTAAATTGGTGTATTCATTGTCGATCTCCGACCCTCACATCAAACCGCAGCTTTGGCTGCAGGCTGTCCTGACGAACTCACGATCAGCTGTTCTGACTGATTCTGCTCCTGACGCAACGCAACCTCACGTACATCTTTACGCGCCACAAGATCAGCCAGACTGATACCACTTAAAAAATTATGGATCTGATCACTTAGATCACACCACAGATGATGCGTCAGACAGGTTTCACCGCCCTGACAATCACCCTTACGATTACAACCGGTGGCATCCACGGATTCATTCACCGCATCGATAACCTCAGCAACAGGAATCGCGCCTTTCTCACGATTCAGCTGATAGCCGCCACCTGGACCACGCACACTGCGTACCAGTTCGTTGCGGCGCAACTTGGCAAACAGTTGCTCCAGGTAAGAAAGCGAGATCCCCTGGCGTTCAGAAATGTCCGCCAGACTGATCGGCCCCTTGCCTTCATGCAATGCCAGATCCAGCATAGCCGTTACTGCATAACGGCCTTTTGTTGTTAGTCGCATAAAACCTGCTCCTCGTCTAACTGCGAGTTATGTCGCGGCATTATGCTTTTCTTGACCATTACAGTCAAGTATATAACCAACCTTTTTAGTCGGGATTAAACCCAACCCCGAAAGATGTCTAAGTTTAACATCTTTTAGCGTGCAACACCGGCAACGGATCAGTGCCCGTCATCTATTTTCTTTTCGATTGTACTCAGAATGCCGCGCAAAACGTTCACTTCAACTTTGTCCGGAACGGCACGCATAAACAGACGCCGCAGACGCGGCATCAACTGACGTGGATTTTCCGGATCAAGGAACTCCGTATCCACCAGAACTTTTTCAAGGTGCTCAAACAGCAACTCTAATTCGTGATGGCTGGCCAGGTCTATATCCCACTCCGTCCCCCACTGCGGACGCTCAGCTGACTCCGCCAACCCCAGTGCCGCCATCCGCAGTTCATAGGTAACGACCTGCACAGCGGCAGCAATGTTCAGCGAGCTGAAGGCCTCATTGGTAGGAATATTGACATGGTGATGACACAGCTGCAGCTCTTCATTGGTCAGGCCACGATCTTCACGCCCAAATACAATCGCAATTTTCTGACTACCCGATAACGGCGCAGTAATCGCTGCCAGCTCACGCGGGTTGATTAGCGGCCAGGGAATATGCCGTTCACGGGCGCTCGTACCAACAACTAACTGGCAATCTGCCAGCGCCTCAGCCAGACTGCTAAAAACGCCAGCATTATCCAGCAGGTCGGTAGCGCCTGAAGCACGCGCCACCGCATCGCCATCTGGGAACACCTTTGGCTCAACCAGACGCAAGTCTGTCAGGCCCATGTTTTTCATTGCTCGCGCCACGCCACCGATATTACCCGGGTGAGTGGTGTTAACCAGAATGATGGTGATATTTTCCAGCATTAGCCCGCTATCCACTTTTTTGAGGGGACATATTGTAGCAAAGCTATTGCCATCTGTTCAGCAGTCTATTAGCTCGGCTATAATAGGCCCCTTGCCCTTAACCTCTTTTGAGACCATCACAACATGCAACCGATGTTGAATATCGCCCTGCGAGCTGCCCGTATCGCAGGTGAGCAGGTAGCTCGCGCTGTAGAGCGCCTGGACCTGATCAAATCTGAACAATCCGATGTCACCGACTTTGTACGCGACACCGCCAGCCGAGCCGAACTGACAGTAGTACATACTATTCAGAAAGCGTATCCACACCATCGCGTTGTGGGCGTCTACACTGGCGAACACGCTCCAACAGCCGCTGGCGAAGGCGACGAGGTCACCTGGAACGTCAATCCTATTGATAACGCCAGCAACTTCTCTAAAGGCCTGCCAAACTTTGCCCTGTGCATTGCTGGCTACCAGCGCGACCGCCTGGAACACGCTATCGTCCTGAACCCGATGACAGCTGAAGAATTCACGGCTAGTCGTGGTTACGGTGCCCACCTGAACGGCAAACGTCTGCGTGTTGGCAGCAACCGTACTATTGAAGGTAGCGCAATCGGCTCCGGTTTCTTTAACCGCGGCAGCGATAAAGGCCACCTGAATGCCTACCTTGAGATGTTCAAAAGCATCAACATGGCGAACGCAAGCATCAATAATGCAGGCTCCGCAGCACTGAACCTGGCCAACCTGGCCGCTGGTCGCGCAGACGGCTTCTTCCAGCTCGGCCTGTCCGAACCTGAATTTGAAGCAGCACTGCTACTGGTACAGGAAGCAGGCGGCCTGGTTGCCGACCTTAACGGCGGCAGTAACTACCGCAACCTGGGACACCTGATTGCGGCCAACCCTAAAATGCTAAAAGCACTGCTGCAGAATTTACGCCCAGCCGTAACACCTGAACTGAGCTAAGCAAAAGGCCACGCAACCCCAACCGGGGTTGCTAAGCCGACGCAGACACAAAAAAAACCCGGCTATTTACATAGCCGGGTTTTTTTATGCTTCTGAAACAGATCAGGCGTCGTATGGATTACGCAGCACGATGGTTTCAACGCGATCCGGACCGGTAGAAATGATATCCACCGGCGCTTCACACAATACTTCCAAACGCTTGATGTACGCCCGTGCCGCAGCTGGCAGCGCGTCAACAGTCTGCGCACCTACCGTGGACTCAGTCCAGCCTGGCATCTCTTCGTAGACAGGCGTTACTACTTCGTAGTCTTCACTGCCGTTCAGAGAGGTTACAGTATTGCCATCAGCATCCTGATAACCGATACAGATCTTGATCGTTTCCAAGCCATCCAGTACGTCCAGCTTGGTCAGACAGATACCAGAAATGGAGTTGATCTGGATCGCATGCTTAAGCGCAACCGCATCAAACCAGCCACAACGACGGGCACGACCAGTCGTAGAACCGAACTCGTGACCACGCTCAGCCAAGCGCACGCCCACCTCACAATCCAGCTCAGTCGGGAATGGGCCACTGCCAACACGGGTGGTGTAAGCCTTGGTGATACCCAGTACGTAATCCAGGTACAGCGGGCCAAAACCACTACCGGTAGAGACACCACCAGCGGTTGTGTTGGATGACGTTACATACGGGTATGTACCGTGATCGATATCCAGCAGAGAACCCTGAGCACCTTCAAACATGATGTGCTCACCAGATTTACGCAGATCATGCAGCATCGCGGTAACATCCGTCACCATCGGACGCAGCTGCTCACCCATGGCCAGCGTATCCGCCAGCACCGTATCGTAATCAACCGGTTCAGCGTTGTAGTAGTTCTGCAGCATGAAGTTATGGTATTCCAGAACTTCTTTTAACTTCTGCGCGAACAACTCCGCATCCATCAGATCTGCCAGACGCAGACCACGACGCGCAACCTTGTCTTCATATGCCGGACCAATACCACGACCAGTAGTACCAATTTTGGCATTACCGCGCGCAACTTCACGCGCCTGATCAAGAGCGACATGACATGGCAGGATCAGTGGGCAAGCCGGGCTCAGACGCAAACGTTCGCGCACTGGCACATTGGCGTCTTCCAGCCCTTTGATCTCTTTCAGCAGTGCTTCGGGTGACAGCACTACGCCGTTACCGATGAGACACATTACGTTTTCACGCAGGATACCAGACGGAATCAGGTGAAGAACTGTCTTCTCACCATCGATAACCAGCGTGTGACCGGCGTTGTGACCGCCTTGAAAGCGAGCCACCGCTGCTGCCTGATCGGTCAGCAGGTCGACGATCTTGCCTTTACCTTCGTCACCCCACTGGGTTCCCAAAACGACGACGTTTCTACCCATTGTTGCCTTCTAGAGATAATTGAGTTAGTTAACCGGGTTTATCGCTGAGCGACAACCCACTGCCCATCACGCTGCAGTAACTGTTGGCTGCAGCCATCTTCTGACGCTGCACCTGGCAGCGTCTGAACAACCCGCTGACCCTGCATACGCAGGTCACGAATCGCCTGTAAAAGAGTTGCATCATCACCGGCTGGTGCCAGGACAACTGCATCAGTCTGTACTGTTTCTTGTGACAGCTCAGATAGAATTTTCAGATCGCAACTGAACCCTGTTGCAGCACGGGCACGACCAAAATCACGCCCGATGTCATCATAACGACCACCTTTGGCGATCGCCTGACCGTGGGTTGGCACATAAGCTGCGAACACTACGCCCGTATGATAGTTATAACCACGCAACTCACTCAAATCAAAATACAGATCCAGCTGTGGATAGCGGCTCTGCAGCTGCTCAGCCAGCTGCTGCAGATACAGCACAGCCTGCGATACAGACGCTGGCGCACCGGACAATACCTGACGGGCAGATTCCAGCATCTCAACACCACCAGTCAGGCGCGGCAACCGGCCCAGCCAATGACGCACCTGCTCATCTGTGATTTGCGCGACAAACAGATCCAGCTCCGGTAGCGCTTTACGCGCCAGGATATCGCGGTATTCATCCTGCTGAGCATCACTCAGACCCGCAACCTGCATCAGGCCACGGAAGATATCCACATGCCCCAGATCCAGACTCAGCTCTGTATTTGCTTTCACCACCGCCAGGGTTTCCAGCATCAGCGAGATTACTTCAATCTCGCTTTCGATACCGGCATGGCCATAGAGCTCAGCACCAATTTGCATTGGGTTACGCGAGGCCAGCGGCTCAGCAGAACGGGTATGCAACACGGAACCACAGTAGCTCAGGCGGTTGGCACCCTGAGTATCCATGCGATGGGCATCAATACGAGCGACCTGAGGCGTAATATCAGCGCGAACGCCCAGCGTATGACCGGTCAGCTGATCGGTCAGCTTGAATGTGTTCAGATCGAGATCACGACCAACACCCGTCAGCAATGAGTCAAGGTGCTCCATCAATGGCGGCATCACCAGATCGTAGCCCCAGTGATGATACAGATCCAGCACGCGACGACGGAGCGTCTCGATATGATAAGCATCAGGTGCCAGAACTTCTTTTACACCATCGGGTAATAGCCAGCGATCAGCCAGAGCCATGCGTTTCCCTCGTTTCTCGATCAGCGAATCCAGTACAACAGCAATACACCAAGCAACATGGAGACCAGTCCCATCATGCGTAGCGCATGGTTACTGACCTGCGACAACTGTTCAACCAGCTGTCGCCAGCGCAGTGGATAGAGGAACGGAATCACGCCCTCAAAAATCAACATCAACGCCAGCCCTGCCGCTAACGCCTGCCAGAATTGTTCACTCATGGCCGCGCGCCTCCGGGTATTGCCACACAAAAAAACCGGGTCAAGGCCCGGTTTGCGGTATTCTAACACGACTACGGGTGATTACAGCCCCCGTAGCCGCACTTTTTTTAGCCAACTAACCACCGCTGTTGACAGGCTTTCCCAGGTACTTGAAAAAGTCGCTATCAGGCTTAAGCAGCATGACATTACCACCCTGACCGAAGGCATTACGGTATGCCTGCAAGCTACGGTGGAATGAGTAGAACTCGGGATCCTGGCTATAAGCGTCAGCATAGATCCGGGCCGCATTCGCATCCCCTTCACCACGTGACAGCTCAGATTCACGATATGCCTCAGCCTCGATAACCGTCTTCTGACGGTCTGCATCAGCACGGATACCTTCGGCCAGCTCCTTACCACGGGAGCGAAGCTCACGGGCCAGACGCTCACGCTCAGTACGCATACGCTCATACACCGAGTTGGATACCTCAGCTGGCAGGTCAATACGCTTGATACGCACATCTACCACCTCAACACCCAGCTCCGACTGCGTCAGAGCGCTAAGCTTGGCAATAACATCCGCCATCACTTCTTCACGCTGCCCAGAGACAACTTCGGTCAGCGTACGCTCACCAAACTGGTTACGCAGCTCGCCTTCAACCCGGGTAGACAGCAGCTCCGCGGCACGGAACTCATCACCCGAGGTCGCGGTATAGAACTTCTGTACTTCCGCTACTCGCCATTTCACATAGGAGTCAACGATCAGACGCTTCTTCTCCAGTGTCAGGTAAGCCTGCGGCCGCGTATCCAGCGTCACCACTCGTGAATCGAACTTGCGAACTACGTTGATCAGTGGAAATTTGAAGTGCAGACCAGGCTCCACATCAGCATTCACAATCTCACCAAACTTCAGCAATACCGCACGCTCAGTTTCTTTAACTATGTATAAGGACTTGGACCCGATCAGCACCAGAACCAGCGCAGCAATCAGCCCATAGAGAGATCTCGGTTTCATTGTCGACCCTCCCGACGGTTAATAACCTGACGCTGACGCGTGATCTGATCAATAACCTGATTGGTTACCTGGCGCAGACTTTCGTCGTCCAGGCGTACCGGGCTATTGCTACCCGATGGCGACAGGGATCGACCCTGTTCAGATTGATTCACCAGCTTATCCAGTGGCAGATACATCATGTTATTGCCACCCTCAACATCAACCAGTACTTTTGGATTGCCGGTCATAACCTTTTCCATGGCATCCAGGTACAGACGTTCACGGGTTACGACAGGTGCTTTTTCATACTCGTTCAACAGTGCGCTGAAACGCTGAGATTCACCTTCTGCTCGTGCCACAACTTCCTCGCGGTAAGCGTTGGCTTCTTCGAGAATACGCTGAGCCACACCACGGGCCTCAGGCACCACCGAGTTAGCATAGGATTCAGCTTCGTTTTTCACCCGCTGCTCGTCTTCTCGTGCCTTGATCACATCATCGAACGCATCCTGCACCTGACTCGGCGCCTGAGCGTTTTTGATATTAACCTTGATGATCGACAGGCCAGTCACATAATCATTCATCAGATTTTGCAGGTCAGACTGCATCTGGATCGCCAGTGCCTCACGACCTTCGGTCAGAATGGAGTGCATTTCAGAAGTACCCACCACTGAACGCAATGCCGACTCAGATGCCTGGGTCAGACTGTTTTCTGGATCCCTTACGTTCAGCTGATAAGCCTTAGGGTCAAGAATTTTGTACTGTACCGTTACTTCGACATCAACGATGTTCTCGTCTTCTGTCAGCATCAGCGCACTGTGATCATGGGTCCGTAAGCGGGTCACATTGACCTTGCTTACATCATCAATCATCGGTGGATTCCACTGCAGGCCGGGGTTAACGACCTCGTAGAATTTACCCAGACGCAGCACTACACCACGTTCCTGCTGGTCGACGGTATAAAATCCCATCCCCCCCCAGAATAATGCAGCCAGCACCAGTACCAGCCAGAAGAAACCTGAACCACCAGCTGAGCCGGAACCATCGCCGCCTCCACCGTGACCCGGCCCCTGCTTTTTACCAGAGCCCCCAAAGATGTCATTCATCTTGTCCTGTAGCTTACGCAGCGCTTCGTCCAGATCCGGCGGTCCCTGATCATCGCCACGTTTGCCACCACGATTTTTCCCGTTACGCCAGGGATCGTGGTTATCGCCATTGCCGCCAGGCTCATTCCAAGCCATAGAATTCTCCGTACAAAAGCTTGAGTGAATGCAAAAAATTGTAGGTAGTACCAACATCAGGCGCAAGCATCAATCGCACCCCCGGCCTAATCAGTTGACCTCAACTGATATAAATCGTTTCGGATCTATCCCTAATCGGCTCAAAATTTGCAGCATGTGCTTACGCTGCAAACGGACATCCAGCTGGATCTGTCCTTGTTCATCAACCTGCTCAGAAACCACCGCATTGCGCGCATACAGCTGCGCCCTTAGCTGGCCTTCCTGAGGCTGTAAACAGATCTGCTGCTGATAAACATCATCAGCCAGTCGCTCACTAATCGCCTGCGCCAGTAATTCAAGGCCTTCGCCCGTTACCGCCGACACCCAGACACGTACCGGTTCACCATCGCTATTACGGTCAATACGTGCTGGCTGACCACCGTACAGATCGAGCTTGTTATACACCTGTAACATTGGCACCTCGATGGCACCAATCTCGTGTAACACCTCTTCCACCTGCTCAACATTGTTTTGCCGCTCTTCATCATGGCAGTCAATGACATGCAACAGCAAGGTAGCATCGATGGTTTCCTGCAACGTCGCTCGAAAAGCTTCCACCAGTTTATGTGGCAGATGACGAATAAAGCCAACGGTATCCGCCAGAATCGCAGGCCCCACATCAGCCACGTCAATCCGCCGCAGAGTTGGATCCAGCGTTGCAAATAACTGATCAGCGACATACACAGAAGAATGGGTAATCGCATTAAACAGGGTTGATTTCCCCGCGTTGGTATAGCCCACCAGCGACAGAGTCGGTATTTCTGCGCGCTGACGCGCACGACGACTCTGGTCACGCTGACGGCGGACACGTTCCAGCCGGGCATGAATACTCTTGATGCGTGCACGTAACAGACGACGGTCAGTCTCAAGCTGAGTCTCACCAGGCCCACGCAAACCGATACCACCTTTCTGTCGTTCAAGGTGGGTCCAGCCGCGTACAAGACGGGTCGACATATGCTCAAGCTGCGCCAGCTCGACCTGTAATTTACCTTCATGGGTCCGGGCGCGCTGGGCAAAAATATCCAGAATCAGACCGGTACGATCGAGCACGCGACATTGAATCTCACGCTCGATATTACGTTCCTGACCCGGTGCCAGCGCATGGTTGAAGATAACAACTTCGGCTTCGTGCAGCTGCACCAGTTGATTTAGCTCATCGAGCTTACCGGTGCCCAGAAAAAACTTGGGGCTGGGCTGGTTGCGAGACCCGGTCAGAAACGCGACCGGGTCAGCACCAGCTGATAAGGCAAGCTCTTCGAGCTCTCGGGGACTTTCCTGATCAGCAGCGTCAGAAAATTCGATATGAACGAGTATGGCGCACTCGCCAGACTCCGGGCGCTCAAAGAACAATGAAGACCTCAGCTAGCAGGCTTTTCGTCAGCCTGTGGCAATTTTACCGGACGTGCCGGTACCACAGTTGAGATAGCGTGTTTGTAAACCATCTGGCTTACGGTGTTTTTCAGCAGAATAACGAACTGATCGAAAGACTCGATCTGCCCCTGCAGCTTGATACCGTTAACCAGAAAGATAGAAACTGGAATGCGCTCTTTGCGCAAAACGTTGAGATAAGGGTCTTGTAAAGACTGCCCTTTAGACATTTGCAAACTCCTTCCTGAAAAATATGATTATTCGTTATAATTTTAGTGCCTGCAGAATACAGACGAGTACAAATGTGGGCCCAGAGGCGGCACCGTTAAACACCCGTTACACTGCAGAACAATACGCCATTATATAATGGCTGAGTCTATTAATTTCAAGGCGTTGTCACGCAAATTTCGGTCATGAGTATCCAGCCAGTGCAGATCAGGCCAACTGCGCAGCCAGGTTATCTGACGTTTTGCCAGCTGACGGGTGGCAATAATACCTTTTTCCACCATCGTATCGTGATCCCAGCCACCCTGCAGATACTCCCATACCTGGCGATAACCCACACACCGTACGGACGGCATCTCCACCGTCAGATCCCCCCGTGCATGGAGCGCTTCAACCTCAGCAACAAAGCCCTGCTCCAGCATTATTTGATAACGCTGAGCAATTCGGCGGTGTAATTCTGCCCGATCCTGTGGCATTACTGCCATAGAGACCACCGGAAACGGTAATTCCTGCGCTTCCTGCTCTGCCCAATGGTCCGTTAACGTACGGCCACTAATTTCATACACTTCAAGTGCCCGCTGCAAACGCTGCGAGTCATTCGGGCTGAGCCGCTGAGCGGATACCGGATCAAACTCTGCCAACCGGGCATGCAACGCTGGCCAGCCTTTTTCACCCGCCTCCTGTAACAGGCGCGCGCGCACTTGCGGGTCAGCCTCTGGCAAGTTAGCCAGGCCCTTTTGCAAAGCATGGAAATACAGCATGGTACCGCCGGTTAGCAACGGAATTTTACCCGCGCTATGAATCTCGGCGATTTCAGCCAGTGCATCCTGACGAAACTCAGCTGCTGAATAAACTTCAGCAGGATCACGCAGGTTAATCAACCGATGCGGATAAGACGACAGTTCATCCGCTGTCGGTTTGGCTGTGCCGATATTCATATCGCGATAGATCATCGCCGAATCAACGCTGACAATCTCCGCACCCAGGGTATCGTGCAGATCCATCGCCAATTGCGTTTTACCTGAGGCCGTTGGCCCCATCAAAAAAATTACCGGTAGCGTCACCGCTTACTGCCCTCGCATAAACAACTTATCTAGCTCAGCCATCGTCAGCTGGGTCCAGGTCGGTCGACCATGGTTACACTGACCGCTTCGCTCCGTCTGCTCCATATCTCGTAACAGACCATTCATTTCAGGCAGTGTCAGCTGCCGGTTAGCCCGTACCGCACCATGACACGCCATCGTGCCCAGCAGCTCGTTAATGCTTCGTTCAATCCGGCTGCTACTGCCAACCATCAACATATCGCCCAGTACGTCACGAATCAGCTGCTCTACATTGGCTTTGGCCAGTGCCACCGGCACCTGACGCACCACCAGGGTTTCCTCACCCAGGCGCTGCAGCTTGAAGCCAAGTTTTTCAAATACCGCTGACTGCTCTTCAGCGCAATCAGCCTCGCGACTGCTGACGGCCATTGAGGCAGGCACCAGTAGCGGCTGCGATCTGACCACATCGGTTTCATAAGCGGCTTTCATGCGCTCATAAACAATGCGTTCATGCGCTGCATGCATATCGACAACCACCATCCCGGTTGCATTTTGCGCCAGGACATAAATACCGTGTACCTGGCCCACAGCGTACCCCAGCGGCGGCAACGCTTCACTGCCCTGAGGCAACGCCTGAGCAGCGCCAGCAGGTCCGGCAACGGACTCATGTAACACACCATACGCACTGACCTGCTCCCGCACCCTCGAGGGTGATACGCCACTACGCTGAAAACCAGCGCCTGCATAACCTGCACCACCACCGTTAAACTCCCCACCACTCGCGGGTGAAACATCAGCACTGACCGGCGCTGAGGGCGGTGCAGGGTTCAGGCTCATCGGCGTCTGCTCAAAGTGGGTACTGGCATCCGCCACCTGACCCGGCGCGGATGCCAATACCTGGCTGTTATACCCCGGTGCCGTTGTATCATCCGGCCGCACGTCGGCAATCACTCGATGCAGGGTACGAAACACAAAATCATGCACCAGTCGGCTTTCGCGAAAGCGCACTTCATGCTTGGTCGGGTGAACGTTGACATCGACCAGCGCCGGGTCCAGCTCCAGATACAACACATAGGCAGGATGGCGACCATGGTAAAGCACATCCTGGTACGCCTGGCGTACCGCGTGGTTAACCACTTTATCGCGGATAATTCGGCCGTTAACAAAGAAATATTGCAGATCCGACTGGCTGCGTGAGAACGTCGGCATTCCCATCCAGCCACTGAGCCGCAAGCCCGATGCCTCAGCGGCCACATCCACCTTGAGAGACTGATCGATAAAGGCCGACCCACAGACCCCGGCGATACGCCGCTCCCGGTCCATCGGATTATCACCACTGCGTAACTGGTGAATCACCCGACCGTTATGGCTGAGGGTAAAACTGACATCAAACCGACTAAGCGCCAATCGCTTGACCACCTCTTCCAGGTGGCGGAATTCAGTTTTCTCCGTTTTCATGAACTTGCGTCGGGCCGGGGTATTAAAAAACAGATCCCGCACTTCAACAGTTGTCCCCTGCGGATGAGCAGCAGGTGAAACTGTAGCTTCCATGTCCCGGCCTTCGGTTTGCACCTGCCAGCCCGCGTCAGATTCCTGCCGCCTTGAAGTAAGCGTCAACCGTGAGACTGAGCTGACAGAGGCCAGCGCCTCCCCCCGAAAACCCAGACTGACCACCGCTTCCAGATCTTCCAGCACCTGAATTTTGGATGTCGCATGGCGACTGAGCGCCAGTGGCAGATCATCTTTTTCGATACCATAACCATTATCACGCAGCCGGATCAGTTTGACCCCGCCCTGCTCGATTTCAATATCGATTTTGCTGGCGCCCGCATCCAGACTGTTTTCCAGCAGTTCTTTGACCACCGAGGCTGGGCGCTCAACCACCTCACCGGCGGCAATCTGGTTCGCCAGCCTCGGCGATAACAGGTGAATACGCTTCATAACTTCACTCAATCAGCTGGCAGGAATACGTAAAACCTGCCCAATACGGATACTGTTGCTCGCCAGACGGTTCGCCGCTTTCAGAGCCGACAACGAAACACCATGACGACTGGCAATACGGGACAGACTGTCACCCGAGACAACTTTATATCGGACCACTGGTGGTGGCGCAGGCCGGGCTTTCACTCTAAGTCTTTGCCCTACTTTGACCGTATTACTGCGCAACTTATTCATCGATTTCAGCTGAGACAACGTCATACCATGACGGCTGGCAATACGAGACAGACTATCACCACGCACTACCTTATAACGGCTTGTAGGCTGCGAAACAGGGCGTCGAACCTTTGCTGAGCCACTAGCGACCGTCAGCCACTGACCTTTACGCACCGTGTTGCTGGTCAGATTATTCATGGCCTTAAGCCGTGCCACGCTCATTCCATGGCGGCTGGCAATCCGCGACAGACTGTCACCAGAGACAACCTTGTAACGGCTGGAGCCCGCTGCTACAGGCTTCGACGCCACCACAGGCAGCACCACTTGTGATCTGCCTTTGCCTCCGCGCTTTTTCCAGGCAACCCAGCTATGTGCGGGCGGCTTATTGTAAAAATGCGCTTTGATACCACGGAAAATCGCGTCAGCCATTTTGCGCTGATAACTGGCCGTTTTCAGCTTCCGCGCTTCATCCGGGTTGGAGATAAAACCGGTTTCCACCAGGATCGACGGAATATCCGGCGACTTGAGTACGACAAAACCCGCCTGTTCCACATGCTTTTTATGCATTTTGGCAAAGCGGGCAATATTACGATGGATATTACTGCCAACATCACGGCTATCTGCACGACTGGCGGTCATCGACATATCCAGCAGCACACTTTTTAGTACTTTATTCTTATCATCCAGCGATACACTGCCAACACCACCGATCAGATCGGTTGCGTTCTCTCGCCTCGCCAGCCAGCGGCCCATCTCACTACTGGCCCCCCTGGGAGAAAGTACCCAGACAGAGGCACCCTTGGCACGCGGGTTTTTAAAGGCATCCGCATGAATAGACACAAACATATCTGCATTCTTTTTACGCGCCAGTCGGGTACGCCCTCGCAAGCTGATGTAGTAATCCCCACTGCGCGTCATAACACCTTTGAAGCCAGGTTCTTTATCCAGCAAAGTCTTCAGCCGCCTGGCGATCGCCAGCACCACATCTTTTTCACGTACCCGACCAGGCCCCAGCGCCCCTGGATCATCCCCGCCATGACCAGCATCAATACTGACAATAATATTACGCTGCTGATTAACCGCTGCAGATTTCACCGGCGGGCTGGCTTTCTGCGATTTTCGATAGAGATCCACCACCAGTCGGTGGCCATACTGATCATTGGGCTTGAGCTCAAAACTGCGAGGCCGGATCGACTCTTTCAAATCCAGCACAATACGTAAGGTGCTACCTTTTTTAGCACTGCGCATCGCACTGATCGGGCTTTTCGCCAGGCTGACCCGGCTCAATTGAGTTTTCAACTGACTCCGGGGTATATCCAGTACCAGCCGGTCAGGGCCTTGCAGGGTAAACAGTTTATGCGTCACAGGCCCACTGAGGTCAAACACCAGCCGTGCGTGATCCGGTGCCAGCCACATTCGCACATTCTTGACGGACGCTGCCTGCACCAAAGCAGGAAGCAGCATCAATAACATCCAGATTGTCAGCCTTTTAAGCCAGGCAGGTGCAAACCACGCAATTCCCATTCCCAGTATTCAACCCTGTCCTGTCAATTCAATTCGCTGCGCGAGATGCTCAGCCATCTGAACACCTCGCGCCGTTTTTGCCTGCCATTGCAGGCAGCGTCCTTCATCTTTCAATGAAATCGATAATTCCAGATCCGGGGCAGGTAAAGCCCCCTTCCCCCGTGCTGGCCATTCAATCAGACAGAGCGCTGCCGGATCAAAGTAGTCACGGATACCAAGGTATTCCAGCTCTTCGGGGTCAGCCAGACGGTAAAGATCAAAGTGATAGACCATCCCTTTGTCCGTGTCATAGGGCTCGACCAGTGTATAAGTCGGGCTCTTAACCCTGCCTTGATGACCAAAGGCCGCCAGTACACCGCGAGCCATAGTGGTTTTACCCATCCCCAGGTCGCCCAGTAAAAACACCACGCCACCGGTGGCGCAGCTTTCACCCAGCGCAAGGCCAACCTCTACCATTGCCGGTTCACCATGGGCCTCACAGCCAAATACCGGGTATTGTTCACTCATTCATCTAATCCGTTCAACAACATCGGAAGTTCTGCCAGCAAATCAGTTGCCAGCAAGCCTCGTTCGCCCTGACGGGCAGCACAGCGATCCGCAGCCGTCGCGTGCAGGTAAACACCTAAGCGCGCCGCATCACTCTGGCTTAACCCCTGCGCCAGCAGCGCACCAATAATACCGGAAAGCAAATCACCCATCCCGCCCGTGGCCATGCCCGGGTTACCGGCACTACACAGATACTGCGCTTCGCCGTCATCCATCAGAGTGCCTGGGCCTTTGAGGATGACCACCCCGCCATAGCGCTGCTGCAAATGATTCACAGCCGCAAACCGGTCAGCTTGCAGTGTTGCCACCGACTCGTCAAGCAAACGGCCCGCTTCACCCGGATGTGGTGTCAGAATCCAGTGATCCTTCCTTAACCCCTGCAAAGCTGGCGTCGTACACAACATATTCAGCGCATCGGCATCCAGCACCACAGGGATCGAGGTCTTCAGCACCTGCTGTAAGAGCTGGTCGCCCCAGGCGCGCTGCCCCAGACCCGGCCCAACCACGACCACATCAGTATTTTCCAGTAACGGCAACAGACCCTGGCCACTGCGCACCGGCTTGACCATCACTTCAGGGCAGCGCACCAGTGATGCGGTCACATGTTCCGCCTGGGTCGCCAGAGTAACCAGTCCGGCACCACAACGTGCTGCCGCCTGTGCAGCGATTAACGCCGCACCGCCCATGCCGGTATCACCGCCCACCACCAGCACCCGACCGTGGCTCCCTTTATGGGCATCACGGGCACGGGGCCGCAGACGCTCGCGCAAGTCATCGGGGCCGGTACGAAACAGACTGACAGGCACCTGGTCATACACGGCCTCAGCCACTCGCAGACTGTCAAATTTAAGCTCGCCAACATGGCCGCCGGCCTGGTGAGTCAGCAAACCACGTTTAAGGCCAATAAAGCTGACCGTCAAATCCGCGATCACCGCCTCACCCAGCACCGCACCGGTATCCGCACACAAGCCAGACGGAATATCAACCGCCAGCACCGGTAGCGCGCAGCGGTTTACCCGACGGATTGCCTGCTGGTAAAGCCCCCGCACCGGTCCAGTCAACCCGGCCCCCAGCATGGCATCCACCAGTAATTCACCACTGAAGCGCACATCGGGCTGCCATGGCAGCGTATCAACCCCTTCATCACACAGCAGCTGCCAGGCCTCCAGCGCTTCGCCCTGCAGCCCGGCAGCATAGTTATCCCCCAGCGTCAGCACCTGCACACTCATCCCCTGCTGCACCGCCAGCACCGCCATCACCAGCCCATCACCACCGTTGTTACCCCCACCGCACAGCAGGGTCAACTTTTTCAGCTGTGGCCAGCGAGCCTGCAGGGTGCTAAAGGCACTCTGCGCCGCCCGCTGCATCAGCCGAAAACCGGGAACACCTTCGCTGACCGCGGTTCGATCCAGACACTGGGTCTGTTCTGCCGTGTATAATGCGCTCGGCAAGTATGCGTTGTGTTGTCTCATGGACTACAGCCTCTCAGGGGTTTCAGCCAGTATAATGGATCGCATCAACAACATAAAAAGCCACCTCCGTCAGCCCTGATCAATAGCCAGATATCAACCTAATGACCAATACAGCCTCACTGGAACAACTGCGCGACGAATTGAAAGCCAAATCCATAGAGATGGGCTTCGCTCAGTGCGGCATCACCCTTCCCGATATGCAGATGGAAAAGGAACGTTTGCAGCAGTGGCTAAACGAAGGCTACCAGGGAGAAATGAGTTATCTGGAAAATCATTTTGAAAAACGGCTGAACCCTGCTGAACTGGTCCCCGGCACCCAGCGTATTATCTGTGTGCGGATGGATTACCTGCCCCCGGGTACAGCCCCCGCCGAGACCCTGGCTGACGATGGTAAAGCCTATCTGGCTCGCTACACCCTGGGCCGGGATTACCATAAAGTTATGCGCAAGCGGTTAACACAGTTAGGGAAGTGGCTGGAGGAACGTATAGGTGAACTGGGTTACCGGGCTTTTGTCGATAGCGCCCCGGTAATGGAGCGACCACTGGCCCGCGAAGCCGGACTGGGCTGGATCGGCAAACACAGCCTGCTACTCAACCGACAAGCCGGCTCGCTGTTCTTTCTCGGCGAGCTGTTTGTCGATCTGCCACTGCCGATCGACCCACCTTATACCGAAGAACACTGCGGCCAGTGCACTGCCTGCCTGGACATTTGCCCGACCCGCGCCTTTGTCGGCCCCTATATACTGGATGCCCGACGCTGTATTTCCTACCTGACCATAGAGTTAAACGGCAGTATTCCGCTGGAGTTGCGGCCATTGATGGGCAATCGAATTTTTGGCTGTGACGACTGTCAGCTTATCTGCCCCTGGAACCGCTTCAGCACCACCACCCAGGAGCCGGACTACCAGCCAAGGCAAAAACTGGACAACAGTACCCTGGTGTCACTGTTTAGCTGGGATGAAGCAACCTTTTTAAGCAAGACCGAAGGCTCCGCGATCCGCCGCACTGGCCATATTGGCTGGCTGCGTAATATTGCCGTTGCACTAGGAAACAGCAGAGGGGGCGCGGAGATTGACGCAGCATTACGTACCCGGCTGAGCCACCCCTCCGAAATTGTCCAGGAGCATGCCAGCTGGGCGCTTGAGCAACTGGCTCAACGTAATGGCGAAGCCGCACAACCGCTACCTATCATGGACCCACGTCAGCAGAAGCGGATACAGCGTTACTAAAGCGCGACGGGTTCAGAATTTAAAAAAGTGCTCGCGGTAGTATTTCAGCTCTTCGATGGATTCACGGATATCATCCAGCGCCAGATGCGCACCCTGTTTTTTCAGGCCATTGGCCATATCCGGTGCCCAGCGCTTTGCCAGCTCTTTTACCGTGCTCACATCAATATTTCGGTAGTGGCAGTAAGCTTCCAGCTTTGGCATATATTTCACCAGGAAACGACGATCCTGGTGCACACTATTCCCACATAACGGCGACGCACCCTGCTCAACCCACGGCGCTAAAAACTCCATTGTTTTCGCCTCAGCTTCCAGTGCCGATATTTTGCTGTCTTTAACCCGCTGCGTAAGGCCTGATGCACCATGATGCGTGGTGCACCACTCATCCATGCCATCCAGCAGTTCATCCGTCGCAAAAATAGCCATAGCAGGCCCTTCAGCCAGCACATTCAGGTGCGCATCGGTCACGATTGTAGCGATCTCGATGATCTGATCCCGTTCCGGGTTAAGCCCGGTCATTTCAAGATCAACCCAGATCAGGTTCTGTTTTTGCGCCATGCGCGAATCTCCCCATTATTTTGAGCGTATTTTCACGATCATAGAAAACACACCCGTATTCAGTATGATGTGTAATAGAATAACTCAGCTTTGACCTGGGCCACTAATGTTGAGCAGGTTAATTAAACTGCGAGATTCAGTTTTAAACTCAAGCTTCGGGTCAACAAGTCGATAACAGGCGCTAGTGAGGTAAATAGCACCCCTATGGCAAAACGAAAAGTGAACCGCCGCCAGGCCTGGCGTATAGATAAAATACAGCAGGAGCGCACAGAGCGTGCTTCAAAGCGTGATGAAAAGCTTGATGCAGCGCTGGAAGGCGGCGATCTGGGGCCCGAACAACAGGGCCTGATCATCTCTCACTTTGGCCGTCAGGTAGACGTTGAAGCACTTGAGGGTGAGCGTAGCGGTGAAATCATCCGTTGCCATATGCGTACCCACCTGGGGCAGCTGGTTACCGGTGACAGGGTCATCTGGCGCGCGGGCAAAGAGCATGGCGTTGTCGTCGCAGCCCTGCCCCGTAAAGGGGCGCTGATGCGGCCCAACAACCACGGCGAGCTAAAGCCAGTGGCTGCCAATATCGACTTTATTGTCATTACCATTGCGGTTGAACCGGAACCCTTTGCCAACCTGGTCGACCGCTACCTCGTGGCCGCTGAGCTGAGTGACATTGAGCCCATTCTGCTGATAAATAAAGCAGATCTGCTAACTGACGATAACCGCCAGCAGCTGGATAACCTGACCCAGTCCTACCGTGATATTGGTTATCAGGTACTACATGCATCAGCTTCCAGCAAAGCAGGGCTGGAAGAGCTGACCCAAACACTGAATAATCGCATCAGTGTATTTGTTGGCCAGTCCGGTGTTGGTAAATCTTCACTGATCAATGCCCTGCTACCTGGCGTTGATCTGAAGACCGGCGCACTGTCGGAACAGACGCGTAAAGGCAAACACACAACCACGACTGCCCGGCTGTTTCACTTCCCCAGCGGTGGCGATCTGATTGATTCCCCAGGAATTCGGGAATTTGCTCTCTGGCATATAGAGCCTGAGGATCTGATGAGTGGATTTACTGAATTCAGCGATTTTGCCGGCACCTGTCGTTTCCGTGACTGTAACCACCAGAAAGAACCCGGTTGTATCTTTAAAGATGCCGTCGCTGAAGGCAAAATAAGTGAAGCCCGCTGGGCCAGTTACTGGCATATACTGTCAGCGCTAGAAGAACAGACAAAAACGATCAGATCCTGACGAGCCCGACATCCGCCAGGAACTTAACTTGCCCGGAGAAGCAAGTAAACCTTATGAACGCAGCAGTAGACACCCCACAGGGGATCGACACCTGGGTGGCTTTTCTAAAAGACAAGCCACTCTCAGTTCGCAACAGTATCCAGATGAAACTGCGCAAGAAATTGCGCAGCGACGCTACCACGCTTGCAGAACTGAGCAAGCTGATCCGGCTCGACCCCGTTCTGGCTCTGGCCATTGTCCGTAAGGCTGCGGCGCTGCATCATCTCAAAGGATCTGAAGTTACCGGGCTGGATCACGCTGTACACAGTCTGGGCATGGATAATATTACCGAGGCGGTGCACAGTGTTCCCGCGTTAAAACTGAACCCAACCAGTGTGGCGCAGAAGATGTATTTTCGCGCCATCGCGAATAGCCACCACGCGGCAGCCCAGGCGTTTTACCTGAGCCATAAGCGCAACGCGCTATTTGCCGAAGAAACCTACCTGGCCGCGTTGTTCTACGGTATAGGTCACTGGGCACTGTGGTTACACGCACCTCTGCATATGAGCAAGATCCAGGTCAAGATGCGCGAAGAAGGCATCGACAATGTACTGGCCGAAACCGATGTACTGGGTTGTACTATCCAGGAACTGTCCCGCGCCCTCATTGATACCTGGCAACTCTCTCCGCTGGCCTCAGAAAGTCTGGATCACGAAAAATCCCCCAGTCGTGAGCAGTTGATTAATCTCAACTTGCGCGCAACGGATGACGCACGGCTGAGTCAGGAAGAAACCCGTGCCACAAACCACCTGGTACAGCAGAAATTCTTCCCGGTAAAAATTGCCAATTGGCTCGCATTTACCGTACCGCTTAGCTGGAATCACCCAAAAAGCATTCGCGTTGTCGAGGTCTTTAATGATTTCCTCAAAGCGGAACTGGATCACACCGCCGCTGAACTACATCAGAACTGTGTCACCTCTTCACGCCAGTATCATGTACCAGGCACCCTGACACCCGCTGCAGAAATGCTGCTATTACCTTCAAGTATTCAGTCCCATTACAAGCTATCACCACGGGAAGCCAAGCAATATCTGAAAACAGCCCTCGAGCCTATTCAGCCACGTGAACAGACCAGCGCAGAGCTGTCAGCCCCCGTTGTAAGCAAAACCACTCTGCAACCACCCGCAGCACAGAACACCACAACAGAAACGCCTGCACCTGCGCAGATTACTCAGGCAGAGCCACCCGCTCCAGCGTTTAGCGATCAGAATATTTACGCCAATACCGCACAACGCTTCCTCAAGGGCCATGCTGCTTATACCGAGCCACGCCATATACTCCAGGCCCTGATCCAGGGCCTGCATCGCGGCCTGGGCATGAAGCGGGTGATCTTCCACCGTGTTCAGCCCTCCAAACGCACCATGCAGGTCGGCACATCGCTAGGTATGAATCCGGATTTTCCACTGGAAGACCTGCACTTTGAGCTGAACGTACCCAGCCTGTTCAAACGACTGACAGAGAAAACCAGCTGTATCTGGATCACTCAGCCAAATCGTGCCGAGATGCTGCGCATGCTGCCTGAGGCCTACCACCCTCTGATCCCTGCCGACGGCACTATGTTGATGTCTATCTTGCTAGATAACAAAGCGGTTGGCCTGATACATATCGACAGCCCGGCCAATGATGCCATTCTGGCAAGCTTCCACCACGAACGCTTCCGCTACCTGTGCTCAGCGGCAACGCTGTCACTGAAACGGATGACCGGTAAAAGCTGACCTGCAGCAACCAGGCACAACAACATAACAGGCTCCCGCAACGGAGCCTGTTTACGTTTGTCGCCACCCCAACGGCAGGTTATGATGCGAGGTTCCATCATCGTTAAATCAGGGGCCCGGCATGCCACTCCCGCTTGTCATTGAACCATCCCAGCTGGCAGCAGAACTGGACAATCCAGCCTTGCTGATTCTGGATCTGAGCAGCGAAGACAACTACCAGCTCGGTCACGTACCCGGCGCTATTCGCCTGGACCCTGCCCGCCTGCTTTGCGGCCAGCAACCGATACCAAACAAACTCCCGAATAGCAGCCAGTTAAGTGAGTTATTCAGCGAACTGGGCCTTAGCAAAGGACGCCAGGTTGTCGTTTATGATGACCAGAACGGCGCGCTGGCCGGGCGGATGATCTGGACACTGCATTGTGTCGGCCATACCGATTGCTCATTCCTCAATGGTTTACTGAACAGCTGGAAAGCAGCTTCTCTGCCACTGGAAACGATCAATAACACTGCGCAGTCTGGCACTTTTGAGGCGCACATCAATCCTGCGTTACTGGCCGATATCGCCTTTATCAACAGTCAGCAGAACAACCCTGATAGCTGTATCTGGGATGCGCGCTCCAAAGCCGAATACGATGGCGAAAAAATTATAAACGCCCAGAAAGGTGGCCATATCCCCGGCGCCTGCTGGTTTGAATGGACCGATGCGCTGGACCCGGACAACAACCTTCGTATTAAATCTCGCAACAGCCTGCTCGCCCTGCTGGCAGCACAAGGGATTACTCCGGACAAAAGCATTATCACTCACTGCCAGACCCACCGCCGATCCGGCCTGACCTACCTGGTCGCCCGGCACCTTGGGTTCACTCAGGTACGCTGTTACGACGGCTCCTGGTTTGAATGGGGCAACCACCCTGACACGCCGGTTGAACACTGAACTGGCCCTCTTTCTGTTTATGGACCTGACACATTGAAAGACACACTGTTTATCGCACTGCAACACCTGCTGCCACAACATGCTCTATCCCGCCTGGTTGGCCTGCTGGCCGACTGTCGCGCCAGCTGGGTAAAAAACACCTTTATCAAGGTCTTTGCCCGCAAGTACCAGATCAATATGCAGGAAGCACTGGAAAGCGAGCCAACCGCCTACCCAACCTTCAATGCTTTTTTTACCCGCGCCCTCAAACCTGGCGTGCGCACGGTTGATGATGCACCTGAGGCCATTGTCAGCCCAGCGGATGGTGCCTTCAGCCAGCTAGGCCCGATTAATAACGAGCGCATATTCCAGGCTAAAGGCCGTGGTTACGGCCTGACCACCCTGCTTGGCGGTGATCTGGACCTGGCACAGCAGTTTAAAAATGGCAGCTTTGCCACCATCTACCTGTCACCTAGAGATTACCATCGCGTTCATATGCCCTGTGATGGCGTGCTGCGCCAGACCATCTATGTCCCCGGTGATCTGTACTCCGTTAACCAGACTACGGCAGAAAACGTCGATCAGTTGTTTGCTCGCAACGAGCGTCTGGTGGCCATTTTTGATACCGAACACGGCCCTATGGCCATGATTCTGGTTGGCGCAATGATTGTTGCGGGTATCGAGACCGTCTGGGGTGGCCAGATTGCACCACCACCGACAACGCCACAGCACCAACAGTTCCACAACCAGCAAAGCAGCATCAAGCTGGCCAAAGGTGAAGAGATGGGCCGCTTTAAACTGGGCTCAACTGTGGTATTACTGTTTGGCCAGGATGCCATTCAGTGGCAACAGGAACATCAGGCAGGGGGCTCTATCCAGCTGGGTCAGCGCCTTGCCACCGTTACAGGCACCGATGCCTGACAGGAGATCGATTTATGAATAACTGGTTGCAAGCACTTGAAAATGCAGGCGCGATACTACACGGCGAACACCGTCTCAGTACCAGCGCGACCCAGAATAAAACCCTGATCACCCCGCTAATCCATCAGCAGGTTATCAGCGTGATCGGCCCTGATAGCCAAAAGTTCCTGCAAGGCCAGCTGACCTGCGATATCGCAGAACTGGACCAGCGAGGCAGCGGCCTGGGAGCCCATTGCACCATCAAGGGCGCCATGCTGGCCCTCTATCGCCTGATGGCGGTTGAAGGTGGCTACTGGCTGCGCCTGAGCGCCGAACTTCGCGAGCAGGCTCAGACGAACCTGAATAAATACATCATCTTCTCCAAGGCCGAAACCACAGACCTGAGCGAACAGGTTGTCGGCCTGGGCCTCAGCGGCCTGGGTGCTACCACTCTGGTTGAACGGCTGATGGATCGCGCGCCCAGCGAGGTTAACGGCACGCTGCGCAGCGGCCAGCGACTGGTTGTCAAACTGCCGGGGAAACGCTATGAGCTCTGGTTGCCGGTATCGGAAGCCATTGAGTTACTGCCCAACCTGCTCGACAGTGCCGCGATGGGCAGCACTGAACAATGGGAGCTGCAGGAGATTCAGGCTGGCATTCCTGATCTGCGCGCCGCCAGCGCAGACCACTACATCCCGCAGATGACCAACCTGCAGGCGCTGGAGGGGGTTTCCTTCAGTAAAGGCTGCTACACCGGCCAGGAGATTGTTACCCGGCTGCAACATCGCGGCAAACTAAATAAGTGCATGTTCCGCGCACTGGTCAGCAGCGACCAGCTGCCGGCGATTGGCAGCTATTTGCACAGCTCACAACGGGAAAAAGTAGGGCAGGTCCTGCTGGCAGCACCGGTAAATGACAGTCAGTTCGAATTACTCGCCGTTATCACCAAGGAACAGGCCGACAACCACTCACTGATGCTCAATAGCCAGAACGGCCCAACCCTGGAGCTGCTGCCGCTACCCTATGAGCTGGACCCTGAAATGTTCGAACGTAAACGCTAACACCACAAGGACAGGTCATTATGGAAACCATCAATCAGCTGCCCCAGCATCACGACGCCCGCTACACCCAGCTGTTTATGCAACAGCCCGCACTGCACGAGCAACTGGGGCTGGAACGCAGCTATGGTTTCCTGCTGGCCGCCAGCAGCGCGCCCAGCCTGGTTATGCCAGACGAGTGGCTGAACGCCGTCTGGATCAGTCCACCTGAACAGGGCCTCAATGCCGAGCAACGCGAAGCACTGGTTGCTCTGTATAACCACTGGCACTGGCAGAACAAACAGCCAACGCTGAACCTGCCAGCGTGGCAACATAACCCCGATTCACTGAGCGCTTTCTGCCAGGGCTACCTGGCCGGTCACGACTGGCTGCACAATCTGTGGCAGGAAGCACTGGCACGCTTTGCCAGCCCTCAGGATGAACGTACTCTCAGTGGCACCTTGCTGCTCTGTATGCGCCTGTGCGCCGACGACAGCACACCCACCCCTCTGGATGACAGAATCAGCCGGGAAGACGCGCAGAACCTGCTTTCAACCCGACTGCACGCAACCGCCCAGCTCGGCCATCGACTGTTTGATGCCTTCCAGCAACAGAGTCAACAGGCCAGAAACCCACAGCGCAATACCGGACGTAATGATCCCTGTCCCTGCGGCAGTGGTCAGAAATTCAAAAAGTGCTGCACCAGCCAGATCCGACACACTGAGCCTTAACCTGCGGCAACACCATAACCAGACCTTATACCTGCGCTGGCAACCGCCAGTTGATCGGCGTTTTACCCACCTGCTCCAGATACTGATTTGTCTGACTGAAAGGTCGACTGCCAAAAAAGCCTCGATAAGCCGATAGCGGTGATGGATGCGGCGCATGCAACACCTGATGGCGATCACGATCAATCACCGCTCCTTTCTTCTGGGCGTAGCTGCCCCACAACAGGAAAACCACCTGTTCGCAGTGCTCATTGACTGCCGCGATCACCGCATCGGTAAACTGTTCCCAGCCCCGCCCTTTATGCGCATTAGCCTTACTGTCTTCCACCGTCAGCACGGCATTGAGCAGTAAAATACCCTGGGTCGCCCAGCTCTCCAGATAACCATGACCAGCAGGTGCAATACCCAGATCGGTTTCCAGTTCTTTATACATATTTACCAGCGAAGGCGGCGTTTTAACCCCCGGCATCACCGAAAAGCACAAACCATGGGCCTGACCCGGCTGGTGATAAGGGTCCTGCCCCAGAATCACCACCTTCACCTGATCCAGAGGTGTGGCCTCCAGCGCATGAAACCAGTGACTCGAATGGGGGTAAATCACTTTCCCCACATCTTTCTCTGCCCGTAAGAACTGCCGCAGCTGCTGCATATAAGGTGCATCAAACTCAGTTTTCAGCGCAGGCTGCCAGCTCGGCGCGTTATCCAGTACCATTACTATTCCTCAGATTAACCTTGCCGCTTATGCTGAATCGCCTGCCAGGCTTCACGATTAAGCAGACAGCGATACCAGAGTGAATAATACCGGACTTTACCCGGTGCATGGGCAATCAGCCCGGACGCCAGAATCACCACACAATATACCCAGGCCTGAGGCGTCGACCACCAGAAATGGGCACAGGCCAGCAACAGCAGCTTGAGCACAATCACCTGACCACGCAGCTGCAGCAACCAGATACCATCTACGTAGATCTCTTTGGCCACCATCAAGCCACCACTGACCGTCGCCAGTACCAGCCAGCCAGACCACTGCGCCAGTGGCAACCCGTACAGGTAGCCACCCGCCAGCCCGGCAATCCCCAGCAGGTGCAGACTGCGCAGCACAATACTGAGCCAGCGACGGCCCGGTATATCACGTTTATTTTCAGCAACCAGCCAGCTCATCTATACGCCTCACTACACAAACCCCTTATCCGAAGCACCACCTGCCCGCCCGGTTTATCGCTATCAGGTATCAGCAAACGCCAACTGACAGGTACAAAAAAGCCGCGACAGGCGCGGCTTTTTACCAGCGATCTCCGTTCAGGCTTACACCCGTGGGCGCATTGCCGGGAACAGGATAACGTCACGGATAGAATCACAATCAGCAAAGAACATCACCAGGCGGTCGATACCAATACCTTCACCGGCAGTCGGTGGCAGGCCGTATTCCAGCGCGTTGATGTAGTCATCATCGTAGTGCATGGCTTCATCATCACCGGCATCTTTATCTGCCACCTGAGCGCGGAAACGCTCAGCCTGGTCTTCAGAGTCATTCAACTCGGAGAAACCGTTGGCAACTTCACGACCACCGATAAAGAACTCAAAGCGGTCAGTGATGAACGGATCATTATCATTACGACGTGCCAGCGGCGAAACTTCAGCCGGGTACTCAGTAATAAACGTCGGCTGTGACAGGCGATCTTCAACTGTTTTCTCGAAGATCTCGATCTGCACCTTACCCAGGCCATAGCTGTCTTTCAGCGGGATACCCAGCTTTTCAGCAACAGCACGGGCAGAATCCATGTTGTCGATATCCGATGCGCTCAGATCCGGGTTGTACTGCAGGATAGAGTCAAACACGCTGATACGGGTAAACGGTGCTGCCAGATCATACTCTTCACCCTGGTAGGTCAGCGTCGTATTACCCAGCACATCGGTTGCCAGTTTACGCAGCATCTCTTCAGTCAGGTCCATCAGATCATTAAAATCTGCGTAGGCCTGGTAGAATTCCAGCATGGTGAACTCAGGGTTATGACGCGTCGACAGACCTTCATTACGGAAGTTACGGTTGATCTCAAATACACGCTCAACACCGCCCACAACCAGACGTTTGAGGTACAGCTCCGGCGCGATACGCAGGTACATATCACGGTCCAGCGCATTATGATGAGTGACAAATGGGCGGGCAGAAGCGCCACCCGGAATCACCTGCAGCATCGGTGTTTCCGCTTCAATAAAGCGACGCTCTTCCAGGAAACGGCGGATACCGGAAACCACTTTAGAGCGAATCTCGAACACTCGACGGGATTCTTCATTGGTGATCAGATCAACATAACGCTGACGGTAACGCATCTCGGTGTCCTGTAAGCCTTTATGCTTGTCAGGCAGTGGGCGCAGGCTCTTGGTCAGCAGCTGGTATTCACCCAGATCGACATACAGATCACCTTTACCCGATTTATGCAGCTCGCCAGTTACACCCACGATATCGCCCAGATCCAGGCTTTTCGCAAACGGCCGGGCCGCTTTGTTTACATACAGCTGGATACGACCACTCATATCCTGCAGCACCATAAACGCACCACGGTTCAGCATGACACGGCCAGCAATGCTTACCTTGATGCCTGCTTCAGCCAGCTCTTCTTTGCTCTTATCGCCGTGCGCATCCTGCAGATCCTGCGCATAGCTGTCACGGCGGAAGCCGTTCGGGAAAGCATTGCCCGCTTCACGCAGTGCAGCCAGTTTTTCACGGCGCTCGGCGATCAGACGGTTTTCATCTTGTGGCTGAGTATTGTCAGACATCGTGGTGTTAAACCTTTCTATTCAGATGTTTCAGTAACAAATTAGGGGTGGACGGTCTGTAATTACAGACCGGCTTTCAGGCTGGCTTCGATAAACAGATCCAAGTCGCCATCCAGCACTTTATCGCAATTGCTGGACTGAACATTGGTACGCAGATCCTTGATCCGCTGGTCATCCAGCACGTAAGAACGGATCTGACTGCCCCAGCCGATATCAGCTTTGTTATCTTCCTGTTCCTGCGCCGCTTCGGAGCGCTTGAGCATCTCCATCTCGTACAGTTTTGCACGCAGCTGCTTCATACAGGTGTCTTTGTTCTGGTGCTGGGAGCGCTGGCTCTGGCTCTGTACCACGATACCGGACGGGCCATGGGTGATACGCACCGCAGATTCCGTACGGTTTACGTGCTGACCACCCGCGCCAGAGGCACGGTACACATCGACACGCAGATCTGCCGGGTTGATATCGATATCAACGTTATCGTCAATCTCGGGGGACGCAAACACCGAGGAGAAAGACGTATGGCGACGACCGCCGGAATCAAACGGAGATTTACGTACCAGCCGATGTACACCAGTTTCGGTGCGCAGCCAGCCAAAGGCGTATTCACCTTCAAAGCGGATAGTCGCAGATTTGATACCGGCCACATCACCAGCAGACACTTCCAGCAACTCGGTTTTAAAGCCACGGGACTCGCCCCAGCGCAGGTACATACGCAGCATCATATTGGCCCAGTCCTGCGCCTCAGTACCACCGGAACCGGCCTGAATATCCAGGAAGGCATTGTTACCATCGGCTTCGCCAGAAAACATACGGCGGAATTCCAGCTTGCCCAGCTGAGACTGCATGCTGTCGACTTCCTGCTGAACGTCTTCAACCGTCTCTTCGTCGTCCTCTTCGACTGCCATATCCAGCAGATCACGGGTATCTTCAACACCACGGGACAGATCATCGATGGTCTTCACCACCACTTCCAGTGAGGCGCGCTCTTTACCCAGTTTCTGGGCATACTCCGGGTCATTCCAGACAGCCGGGTCTTCAAGCTCACGGGTGACCTCTTCCAGGCGTTCTTTCTTGCCATCGTAATCAAGATAACCGCGCAGGGTTTCGGTACGCTCACGAATATCGTTGAGACCGTTAATAATCGGATTGACTTCCATCGTATCGATCACACACTCACAGGTTGGAAAAGGCGCATAGTCTACCGGAATCTGGCGATTGTTTAAATCATCACCGACGGGGAAACACAGCATTATCAACACCTGACAGCATCAGTCAGGTGCATACAACAGTGTAGCCAGAAAGAGGGGGAGGCTGTGCAGAGCGGCGTGTTTTACTCGGCCAGGGAAAATTCTTCGCGCAGCTGGAATACCCAGCGCTGCACACGCTCATCGGTTTCACCGTGCTGACCGTCTTCATCAATGGCCAGCCCGACAAACTGTGTTTCATCAGGGGTTAGCGCTTTTGACGCTTCAAAACTGAACCCCTCGACTGAGGTATAACCATGCAGCGTCGCCCCGCGGCTGAGTAACAGATCATGCAACAGTCCCATCGCATCCAGGAACCATTCGCCGTAGCCCAGCTGATCACCCAGACCAAACAGGGCAACCTGCTTACCGGTCAGGTCCATCGCCTCCAGTTCAGGCCAGAGCTCCAGCCAGCCTTCCTGCAATTCACCAAAGTCCCAGGTGGGAATCCCCATGATCAACTGCTCGTACTCTACCGCCGGTGCGACGCCATCAACCGCAATATCATGCATGGCCACCAGCTGGTGACCCAGACCGTCAGCCAGCATTTGAGCAACGTCTTCTGTATTGCCAGTAGTGGAGCCAAAGAAAAGACCAATAGGAGCATTCATGGGTAACAGGGAATCCTTTGTTGATCATACTTTTAAACTGTACAGGTACGACAGTTAAACCAACGTAGCGCGGTATCTTACCCGATCTACAGTCTGATTTCCGCAGTGCAGCAGCCATTAGCACCTGCAGGTGCCAGCACTGGGTTCAGTATAGAGACTCGCAGCCGCCCTCTGGCAAGCTCTGCTCAAAGCTGAGCGTCACCATTTTCATCCCGTGCCGCAAAGGCATCAAAGGTATCCTGAGTCAGCTGTTCAATCTCATGCCGGGCTTCAGCCAGTGCTTTGAGATTACTCTTGCTGGCATCACGCAGGCTGACTTCCAGCTCGCTGGCATAAGCACTTTGCAGCGCCATCAGATCCTGTGGGGTTTTACAGTGTTGCAGCTCCCGCGTCTGTTGCATGGTCGCTTCAATACAGGAACGGGTACATGCCATCTGCTGACGGGTCAGCTCTTCCAGCATACGGGCCTGAATATTAATCAGATCTTTAAAGGGGCCCATCGATTGATTCAGTGTCTTCGTCATATCCTGGAACATGCCACATCCTCTCCATTCAGAATCCGGTAGGTGATACCCGCTATTACCCAGCCTGCCCAGGTTCCATAGCCAGCACTCACGGCAACTTCACTCCCTGGCGTAAAAAGACACAAATTCAGTGCCCTGTCAGCAGGTCACATCACGCGGCGAGTCCGTTAAAATAACCACATAAATCAGTTTAACGGAAGCACTGACGGCGAACAGCGGCCAGATTATTGCCCCCGCTCAGCCGATTAACAATCATTGACCGCATCAGAGGACACGCCATGCGTATTCTGCACACCATGCTACGGGTAACCAGCCTGCAGGCATCTATTGAGTTTTACACTGACGTATTGGGCATGCAGCTGCTGCGCAGCAAAGATTACCCGGAAGGCCGCTTTACCCTGTGTTTTCTGGGCTATGGTGATGAAAACGCCAACACAGTGCTGGAGCTGACCCACAACTGGGATACAGACAGCTATGAACACGGTAATGCCTATGGCCATATCGCGATTGAGGTCGACGATGTTTATGCCGCCTGTGATGTGATCAAGGCTAAAGGCGGAAAAATCGTTCGAGATGCAGGACCCATGAAGCACAGCACCACCGTGCTGGCATTTGTGAAAGACCCGGATGGCTACATGATTGAGTTACTGGGGACCAAACGCGAGGATTAAGAGGTTGCTACCGGTGGCTCACGCCACCGGTATTACGGCCAGATTAAAGCAATAGTCAGTGGGCTGAGACCTGATCGCCGCCCAGATACGTCCGCGCAACATCCGGCCAGCTGTGGTTACGTAAAACGCCGATCAGCTCCTGATTAACCGACTCCCTCAGTGCGCTGCCCGTTGGCATTCCCCAGCCATGGGGCTCCAGCCGCAACGTTGCCGGGTCGATCTGTATCCGCCCCTTAAAGCGGGGCTGATTGACCAGCCAGGTCATCTGCACCCAGTCGCCAATCACTACATCAGCCTCTCCACTGGCCAGATCATCCAGTACCTCACCCCAGCTATCCTGGCGCAGCCAGGTCAGTGGCTCTTTTTCGCTCTGCTCCAGAGTCTCATTCAGATAACGCTCAGCGGTTGAACCTTTCAAAGTGCTGATCTGATGTTGAGTGAGATTATCAGCGGTAATCGAAAAGTGCTGCTGGGTGCTGCTCATAAATACCGCCGTAATCATCCCGCCCAGACTTGATGAAAATACCGAGCCCACCATCAACACCAGCACAAACAGTAATTGCACCCGAACATTACTGAAACTGAAAATATCCTTGCGCATCCCCAGTGTATTCAGCCCGGACATCAGCAGCAGGTGCAGGTGGAAAGAAAACCGCCCATCCATATCGTCTTTAGCCAGGGGGGTATAGTGCTCCATATGGCGATACGAGATGAACGCCAACACCAGAGTGATCAGTACAAAAAATAGTATGACTGATATAAACCCCGATGAAGTGGCAATTTTGCCAATCGTGTGTAGCACTCGCTCAAAGTTGAAGCTGACAGCTTCGGGCCGGGTCGCGATCACCAGAGAAGAAGAAAAATACTGGTGACTGAAATCAAAAGCCTGTTCACGGCTACGGGAGATTGTTAACGGTGATATTGCAATATCAATACTGCCAACTTTCAACGCCGCCAGCGTGCTGTTTAAATCCAGACAGATATAGCGATAATCCAGTTTCAGCGTTTTGGCTACATTTTCCCACAGATCAATCGATAACCCCTCCAGCCCTCGAATACTGTGTTCAAATATATAGGGCGGTGCCGAACGTACGGCGACAGACAGCACCCCGGCCGGTACCTCGTTACGTGGCGTACAGCCAGCCAGCGGCGCCTGTGCATGAGCAATTTTTATACCTGCAGATAGCCATAACAGGCTCGATAGCACGACCCATCCCCACCACTTCACTGTCTTATTCTCCTCAATCCTGTTTACCCTGCCGCGGGCCTTATTACTAGCCACACCGAACCACAGATCATACGCTCAAAATTATCAGCACAGTTTATATCTCCGGGCCCTGACATTACCAGGTCGTCATAACAGCCAGTTCGTTGAAAAACGGGACGGGAAAAAGCCATACTATTTCCGCCAGTTATGAGCCAGGCTTTGCCTACGCTAAGATTAAAACGATTCAACCACTTTTCAGATTAAAGTAACATGATCGCTCATACATCAGCAGCTACCTTTACCCGGTAGGCGCTGAAAATACCATATTTGTTATCTACCTTCTGGGAGCTTCAGCGTGCATTATCAACGGGCAATAATCCGCCTGACAGGATGGCTGATATTTCTGCTGATTAGCACCAGTACAGCCTGGGCAGAAAGCTCTCGACTGGGGCTGATCCAGCAGCGCGGCAAACTGATCGTCGGCGTTAAAGCCGATTATCCACCCTGGGGCATGATGAATACCTCAGGCAGGCTTATCGGTATTGAGCCCGATCTGGCGCGTAACCTGGCCCACCAGCTTGGCGTAAAACTGCAACTGGTGGCCGTCACCTCCAGTAACCGCCTGCAAAAGGTTGAAAGCGGGGCTGTCGACCTGCTGCTGGCCACCCTCAGTGATACCCCGGCCCGACGCCAGCTGTCTGGACTGCTGGAGCCCAACTATTATAGTAGCGGGGTAAATATACTGCTGCCACGCCAGTCAGCCATTACCAGCTGGGACTCGCTGCGCGGGCGTCAAATTTGTCTCAGCAACGGCGCATTTTTCAATCGCACGCTGATTCAACGTCACCTGATTAATCCGGTGATATTCAAAGGTACCCGCGATACTCTGCTGGCCCTTGAGGCAGGCCGATGTGAAGGCTGGGTCTATGATGATGTAGCCTTACAACGGCTGAAACAGGATGATCCGCGCTGGCAAAACTACCATCTGCCCCTCTCTCCGATCATGGTACAACCCTGGGCCGCCGCAGTTAGTCGGGCAGAACGCAACAGCAGCTGGGGATTACTGGTCAGCGATATTATGATCGACTGGCACCGCAGCGGCGAGCTCAGCAATATTGTCGCCGCATGGGGCCTGTCCACCGATGGCTACCTGCTGCAACAACAACAGCTCTGGAATCAGCCCCTGACTCGGGCCGGTTACCTCTGCAGCCGTCAGGCCGACGGCACCTTCCCACTGGCCTGCATTGACCGGAAACTGGCGCTGGCGACAAACCATACCGACCTGCAGGCCCGGTTCGGCGTGATGCTACGTAACCTGGGCCTGGACTTCCCACCCCTTTACGACGAATTCAGCCTCAGCTCCTTACTGGAAGGGCTCGCCCTGACCCTGGGCATCAGCCTGACAGCCATGCTGGGGGGGCTGATATTTGGCACCCTGATCGGTACTCTGCATGGCCGTGGCAACCGACTGACCCGCATCGTGCTCAATATGATCAATGCCACCTTACGAATGACGCCGCCGATTCTCAGCCTTTACCTGATCTTTTTTGGTATCGGCAGCTGGGCTGCCCTGCAGCTGGGCGTCACGTTTAATGCACTGATCATCGCCTGCATCGTATTTTCACTCTATGCCGGTGCCAGTAATGCGGTAATTTTCAGCGTTGCATTACAGACCGTCACACAAACACAGCCGGATGCCTCTCTGCGCCAGCTGCTGCCGGAGACCCTCGACCGGGCCTGGAGCGGGTTGATGGCCAATTCAGTCAATATCGTCAAAGCCGTAGGTATCGCCAGCACCATTGCGGTGCCTGAAATCATCTCAGCGGCCAACAGTATTATCTCCGAACACGGTACCACCAGCGTGGTTATGAACTTCCTGGTGCTGTTCTATTTTGGCCTGATCACATTGATGCTCTGGCTACTTAAACATACGAAAGGATGGGTACGTCGATGGGCGCACAAGAGCAATTAGGCACTCTGCTGCTGTGGACGCCATTTCTGGCCGAAGGCTTTCTAATCAATCTGCTGATTTCATTCGCCCCCATGCTGCTCGGCACGTTACTGGGCTGGGGGCTGGGCAGCCTGCGCGCCAGTCAGCATACCCGGGCAGGCTATATAGCAAGCAGTGTCACCAGCCTGTTCCGAAATATCCCCAGCTTTGTCTTTCTGTTTTATATCGCTTTTCTCACCCCGATGGAGTTCAGCTGGCAAGGAGAGGTCTACAGCTTCCCAATCTGGCTGAAGGCAACACTGGCCCTGACCGTACCAGTAATCGGCTTTGCCTCCGACCAGATTACAACCCTGCTCAGCGAACTACGCGAGAAAAAAGACAACTGCTGGGGAATGTTCAGTATCGCCTGGACGCAATACCTGCTGGTTGTGGTGATGGCCTCCGCAACCGCCTCCGTGATCGGAGTCGATGAGATCGTCAGCCGGGCAAACACCGTGATCGCCGCCGTGCGTGATCCGTCGCTGATGCTCTGGGTCTATGGTTATGTTGCGCTCTGGTTCCTGCTGACTGGCAGCCTGATCTCAGCGCTGGCGCGGGTCATCGAGCTCCGCTACCAGCGCAGCGCGCAGGGATAAAAAAACCTCGCCGGTCAGGGCGAGGTTTCTGTCAGCATGTAACCGGGTGAATCAGACTTTAAATCGACTCACCATCGATTGCAGATCCCCGGATAGCTGCGCCAGCTCTTCACTGGCCTGAGCCATACCTTCAGCCCCTTCTGCGGAGCCATTTGAGGCCTCATGGATATTCACCAGCGAACGGTTAATCTCTTCTGAAACGCTGGTCTGCTCTTCCGATGCACTGGCAATCTGGGCGTTCATATCGGTAATACTGCCAACCGCATTCGCAATCGTCTGCAACGCATCACCCGCTTCCTGAGCCTTAGCACCTGCATTCTGTGCCCGATTCTGCCCGGTCTCCATGGCAGTTACAGCATTACGGGTACCTTCCTGCAAGCGCTCAATGGCTTCCTGAATTTCCTGAGTCGAAGTCTGGGTACGTTGCGCCAGGGTACGCACTTCATCCGCCACCACGGCAAAACCACGGCCCTGCTCACCAGCGCGCGCGGCCTCAATGGCTGCATTCAATGCCAACAGGTTAGTCTGCTCAGCGATACCTTTAATAACATCAACCACCGAGCCGATGCTTTCACTGTCCGTTTCCAGGGTACGAATACGACCCGAAACATGCTCTACATCCACCACCAGATCATTGGTTGCGGTCACCGCTTCACTGACAATCATATTGCCCTTCTGTGCTTCGGTCTGTGTCTCACGCGCTTCGGCATCAGCACTTTCGGCATTACGCGCAACTTCCTGCGCCGTAGACACCATCTCATTCATCGCCGCAGCAACTTGCTCAATCTCTGCACGCTGTGCATTGATGCTATCGTTTGCTTTCAGACTGACATTGGTCATCTGCGAAGCGGAATCAGCCAGCTGGCCGGTCGCACCCGAAATCTGCCCAATAAGATGGCGCATCTGCTCCACCATGGCATTGAAGCTCACAGCGATACTGGATAATTCACTAGGCCCGGTCACTTCAAGACTGACGGTCAAGTCTGAGTCCGTGGCGATCCGCTCCATGGTTTTGCGCATCTGATCCAGCGGACCACGGACTGACTGATAAACAGCCACCGACAACAAACCCAGCACAGCGATAATAGCGATGGTGGCGATCAGCAGGATAAGCTGTTCCTGCTCATAAGCGTCATTAATCGCCTGACGCTCCTCACCGGCAACCCGCAACTGCAGATGCACCAACTCGTTAATCTTTTCACTGATGGGGTCGACAGCGCTATACAATGGGCCATCAAATTCATTCAGTGCACCAGCCACAGACTGCCCCGATACAGAAATCGCCTGAAGTGCCTGTGAAGCTCTGTCTATTTCGCGATTGGCATCTGAAAACAGGCGGCTGGCTTCGTTGGCCAATCGACGCTCTTCATCCGTCAATTCGGTCGCCATAAACTTCGACCAGCCCGTCTTAACCTGCTCCCGCGCTTTGCGAATACTCTGCTGTGCTTCGCTCGCGGACACCATACCGGCGTTGGCCTTATTCACCGCATCCACTACCAATATTGCATAGTCATCAGCGATCATCTTCAGATCTTCCAGCGGCACCACCCGGTCATAGTAAATTCGGTCAACACCGGCATTAATCTGTTTGAGCTGTGACAAGGCAGTCGATACTACGATCAGTACGCCAATAATTGGCAGTACAGAGGTCAGTATCAGCTTGAAGCGAATAGAAAGGTTCTGCATAAAAACTCCAGTCAGGCCAGGTCCAAATCCATCCAGAGGAATGAACTGTCCAATCCATATGGAGCAGCGTAAAGATAAGGAAGGCGTATATTTTGCAAGCGCATCATCAAACGGCGTCGAACCAGCATACTCAATTGTGTCTGCTGTGTTTAGCACAAAGACCACCGAGCGCCTGTTATCGGCCGTTCAGGGTCAAAATTTATACCTTTTACTCAATAAAAATTAGAAATAACTAATTAACAGGCATACAATCCCCCGGATCAAAACGGGGGTAACAGAGACAGCAATTATTGACTGGGCACCAGCTTTTTTTTCAACTGTACGTTTTTTCCTCAACCCAGCCTCGGTATAATTGCGCCATCTATTCTACTCGCACTGAATAACGGGTAACTGAGTAAATGAGTAAAAAGATTGTTTTTGCAACAGCAGGCCTGCTGCTGAGTCTTCATACAGGTACCGTACTGGCAGCCGGAGAACTGGGTAAAGGTACGCGTGCATTCGACAGCCAGAACTACAGCGCAGCACTGAACGAGCTGCAGCCGCTGGCAAAAGACGGTAACCCGGACGCCCTGAACATGGTTGGCCAAATGTATGAAAATGGCTGGGGCATCACTAAAGATGAAGAAAAAGCTCGCCAGTATTACGACCGGGGTGCCGCACAGGGTCACCTGGCCAGCGTAAACAGCCTGCGTAAACTAGAAAATCTGGATTACCTGATTGAGCTGAAAACCGTTAAAAGCCAGGCAATGGGCGGCTCCGCCAGCGCTCAGAACCGTCTCGGTGAAATGTACGAGTTCGGCCAAGGCGTCAATCGCAGCGCCAGCGATGCGTTCAAATGGTACAAAACGGCAGCTGAGCAGGGCCTGGTTGCTGCACAGCACAACCTGGCACGTAGCTACAACTTCGGCACTGGTGTTGCGCAAAATTTTAAAACAGCAGAGCGCTGGTACCTGAAAGCCGCTGAACAGGGCCACACCCAGGCAATGTTTTTCCTGGGTACCCTGTACTCCAACAACCATGGTAGCGATGCCAGTACGGATACCAATGTCATCGCCTACGCCTGGATGCACAACGCTGCACTGCTGGGTAACAATACTGCCAGTGCCATTGAGCGCCGACTGAAGATGAAGCTCTCCGAAGCGGAGCAGAAAGCTGCTGACCAGCTGGCCAGCAAGCTCGAAGCACACTACGTAACGCCGTATAAAAAGTGATCTGAGCATCTGCCAGATCAACCAGAGGGTGCTTTCGAGCACCCTTTTTTGGGTCAGGACAGTAGCACTGCAACCCGTGTTGACGGTACTATCGCCCTCTGTTTTGCTGCCAGCGCCGACTGCACAGCCCCGCTAAAAAGAACCGAGGATCTCCGTGCGCCAGTTTCCTGAAAGCTTTGATGAGATAAAACCAGCCGGCCCATTACGACGCCTGGGTGCGCTGCTCTATGACTTTATGCTGACCGCCGCACTGTGGATGGTCGTCGGCGCAATTGCCGTCGGCCTGAATGGCGGTGAAGCAACCGACCCATCCCGGCCCGCGCTACTGCAATCCATTTTATTTATTATCACGTTTATGTTTTTTGCGTTTTTCTGGACCCGCAATGGCCAGACACTAGGCCTGCTGGCATGGCGGCTGCGCGTTCAGACACCTGAAGGACTGGCGCTGAGCTGGTGGCAAGCACTGTTACGCTTCATGGCAGCTGGGCTGTCAATCGCCGCGCTAGGGCTGGGCTACCTGTGGATGTTTGTCGACCGGGATGGCCTGAGCCTGCATGATCGCCTGTCCGGCACCTGCGTGGTTGAATTGCCAAAACAGAAACGGAAGAAAAAGTCTGCGAAATGAACGCCTGGCGGGTTGCGCTCAACCCGCCCGCTTCAATAACCAGCCCCCGGCCACGGCACAAACACCAATCGGCAATAACACTGCAATCACCGGGTGGAAACCGAACACAGTACTGGCTGGGCCAAGGATATCCTGGGCCAGCTTGAACACGATGCCAACGACAATCCCCGCCACCAGCCGCTGCCCCACTGTGACACTGCGCAGTGGACCAAAGATAAACGACACCGCGACCAGCACCAAAGCCAGAATTCCTAATGGCATCAATGCCTTGTTCCACAGTGCTAACTCATAGTTATCGGCCCGTAAGCCCTGCCGTGACAGGTATTCAGTATACCGCCACAACCCCTCAATCGAGAGATCCAGTGGTTCTACCACCACTGCACTAAGTAGCTGTGGCGTCAATTCCACCTGCCAGCGCTCGCTGTCCAGTACAGCAACGTTTGTCTGTTGCTCTATAAACCGAGTCTCATTCACCCCACGTAGCTGCCAATGGTTCCCCATATACTGCCCTTCATGGGCAAATGAGGCCCGCTGCAGATGGTTATTCTCATCAAACTGGTAACGGGTTATACCAAATACCTGGCCGTCCTTCATCACCGAGTTGATATGGATAAATTCGTTACCATCCCGGTGCCATACCCCCCGCACCGCCAGCGCCTGGTTGCCAGATAACTGGAAAGAACGGAAGCTCTCTGCTTTCTGCTCTGACACCGGTACGACGTACTCACCCAGCGCCATTGCCACCACCACCAGCAGGAGCACCGGCTTCATCACACCGGCAATAATACGCCCCACAGAGACTCCAGCGGCCCGCATTACCGTCAGCTCCGCACTGGATGCCAGACTTCCCAGGCCCAACAGACAACCAACAAGCGCACTCATTGGCAGAAATTCGTATAACCGCCGGGGCACAGTCAGGCCAACATACTGCATCGCATCAACCAGCCTGTAGCGCTCATTAACATCACCCAGCTGATCTACCAGCGCAAATAATGCATCCAGTCCACCAATCACCAGCAAGACAGCCAATGTTGCACCCAATACATGTTGAGCAAGATAACGGTCTAGTAATTTCATTTTCCTGCCCCCCCTGATCGTAAGCTAAATACAGGCAGACGATTAAACTGACGCGCCCAAAAACTGCCAAGCACAATCAGGTTCGCCGCCAGCAGCAAGAACCCCAGATGCACCAGCCACAACAGTTCGACGCCAGCCTTACCATCTTCGATGTTACTGCGAGCCCCGCTTAACAGAGTAATATACAGCAGGTAGATCAGAATCGACGGAACCAGCCTGGCATAGCGCCCCTGTCGCGGGTTGACCCGTGCCATCGGTACAGCCAGTAACGTCAAAACCAGCGCCAGAACAGGAATTGTCAGCCGCCAGTGCAACTGCGCCTTACTGGTAGGGTCATCCCGTAACAGCAGTGCCTGAGTAGGTAAGCTTTCAGTATCTGTCGTCTGAACAACCAGCTCATCCGTCTCAATCTTCACCCCATACTGCTGATAGCGGGTCTCAGTATAGTCAGCCTGGCCTGGCTGACCTTCATAGCGGCTGCCCTGATCCAGCACCAGGAAGTGACTGCCGTCCTTTTGCCGGATACGTTGCCCCGCATCGGCCAGGACCACTTCCAGCTGGCCTGTCGAGCTGCGCTGAGCAAAGAAAACCCGATCCATCTGGCCGCTATCATCAATACTTTGCACATAACTGACCCCACTATTATCCATCGGCTGAAAACGCCCGGGGGTTACCATCTCAATCTGCGAACGGGCCGAAGCCTGTTCCAGCAGATGCGCCATCTGCTGGCTGCCCAACGGTGTCAGGTAGAGGCTGCAGGAGGCGACCAGCAACGCGACCAGCAGCGCCGGCCCCGTTGCATAACTGATCAGTCGCTGCTGGCTGATACCACTGGCATAGAGTACAGCCATCTCACTTTCCAGATACAACCGGCCATAGCCGAGCAATATCCCCAGGAACAGCCCCAGCGGCAGAATCAGCTCGAGAAACCCAGGCAGCCGTAACGCCATAATTTGCAACACCAGCTCGGGTGACAACTCACCCGTAGCAGCCTTGGCCATGTATTTAACGAAACGCCCACTCATAATGATCACCATCAGTACCGAACTGACGGCCAGCATATTGAGCAAAATCTCTTTGGAGAGGTAACGGAAAATAATCAAAAGTAACGGCCTGCCAAGGACATAAAGGGCCTGACTGGTTTCCAGTCAGCACCACACAAAACAAAAGTCATAAAATGGTTTATAGTTCAAACCATTGTCACGGAGCCACCTGCATCGCTAGCACGTATACCATCACAGCTAAGTAGTAACGCTGTCTTGCAGTGGCATACCAGATAACACCTGACGCGGCATTATGCTGAAAAGTGCGTCCAAAGTCTTCCTATGGAGTCAGTATGGATTTTGAAATTTTCACCGGTTCTATTGCTACTGCCACTACCGATTGCGCTATTATCGGCATCGGTGCTAACAATCAGCTTACACCGTCGGCCACGACGCTGGACAGCGTATCAGACGGCTATATCAGCAGTATTCTCGCTGACGGAGATATTCAGGGGAAAGCAGGTGAAACACTCCTCCTACATCGTGTACCTGGCATCAGCGCTCGGCGGGTATTGCTGATCGGCCTCGGTGAACAGAAGGATCGCCACGACCGAAACCACCGCAAAGTCATCAAAGCAGCGATGGCAGTGCTGAAAAGCAACCGCCTGAGCAGTGCACTTTTTGCCTTCGATGGCCAGGCCAGCAATGACCCGGATATCTACCGCCAGGTACGTCACCTGACGGAATGGGCTGGCGCCGAGCTGTACCAGTACGATGAAACCAAAAGCAAAAAAGCAGACCCCGTGCAGCTGAACCAGCTGTCTATCTGCGTTAATGAAGACCAGGCAGATATCGCTGAATTCGCACTGCAAGACGGTGTTGCCATCAGCAACGGTGTCAGCACCGCTCGTGAACTGGGCAACCTGCCGGGTAATATCTGTACCCCGACCTATCTGGCAGAGCAGGCGACCGCTCTGGCGTCTGAACACGACAGCGTGGAAACCACCATTCTCGACGAAGTCGAGATGGCAGAACTGGGCATGCACTGCCTGCTCTCTGTGGGTCACGGTTCTGAACAACCCTCCAAACTGATCGTCATGCATTACCGTGGCGGTAAAGATGACGAACAGCCCCATGTTCTGGTCGGTAAAGGCATCACCTTCGACACCGGCGGCATCAGCCTCAAGCCCGGCGGTGGCATGGATGAAATGAAATTCGACATGTGTGGCGCGGCCAGCGTGATCGGCGCCATGAACTCCCTGGCGGAGATGGGCCTGCCGATCAACGTTGTCGGCGTTGTTGCCGCTGCTGAAAACATGCCCAGTGGCAACGCCACCAAACCCGGTGATATCGTCACCACGCTGTCGGGCCAGACCGTTGAAATCCTCAACACCGACGCCGAAGGCCGTCTGGTGCTCTGTGATGCCCTCAGCTACGTGGAGCGCTTCAACCCCGCCAGCGTACTGGATGTCGCGACTCTGACTGGAGCCTGCATTATCGCGCTGGGTACCCATGCCACAGCCGTGCTGTCCAACGACGACGCGCTGGCGCAGCAGGTACTGGAAGCGGGTAACCAGGCGGCTGATAAAGCCTGGCAGTTGCCAATCTGGGATGAATACCAGGAACAGCTGGACAGTAATTTTGCTGACGTTGCTAATATCGGTGGTCGTCCAGCAGGCACCATTACCGCTGCCTGCTTCCTGTCCCGCTTTACCAAAGCCTACCGCTGGGCCCACCTGGATATCGCCGGAGTGGCCTGGAGCAGCAATGGCAAAGCTAAAGGTGCCTCCGGTCGCTGTGTACCGCTGCTGTGTCAGTACCTGATGAACCAGGCTGTGGAAGAGGAATAAAATGCCGCAGGCCGATTTCTATGTACTGCCCGCCGCGGATATCGCGGCGCGGCAGCGCTTTATCTGCCGACTGGCAGAAAAGATCGTCCCTGCTGGCAACCAGCTGCATGTGCATTGTGACAATGCCCAGCTGGCCCGCGAACTCGACCTGCTACTGTGGAGCTTCAAAGCCGAGAGCTTTATTCCCCATGCGCTGGCCGATAGCAACGACCCGGCACCGGTGATACTGGGCTGGGAGCTCAGCCAGATTGATCCCTCCCGGGTATTTGTCAACCTGACACTGGCTCTGCCAGAGCAGGTCATCGGTACCCAGAGGGTGGTAGAAATTGTGGTGCAGACCGACGAGGTACTGGCGGCAACCCGCCGTCATTTCAAGCAATACAAGGAAGCGGGCTACCATATCAATATGAATGATATGCGCCCGAAGCACTAAACGGCGCACGACCAGACCGTCTGCCGCAGGAGGAGCAACAAGCTCCTCCATCTACCCTGCCCACTACTATGGCGGTGATCACCTGGGCCCCAGCAGCTGCTGCTGATACAACTCGCTACGCCGATAATCTCCTGGGGTCATACCCGTCCATTTTTTGAACGAGCGGAAAAACGCCGACGGCTCATCAAATCCCATCAGCCGAGCCACTTCGTTAATCGTCAGCTGAGGTGAGTTCATATAAATCACTGCCGCTTCTTTACGGCACTCATCCTTAATCCGCTGAAATGACGTCGCCTCATCCTGCAACCGCCTTCGCAGTGTCGATACCGACATATTCAGCGCATGTGCCACCTCATCAGCACCGGGTAGTTCACGGCTAAAATCCTTACCAAACAGCGCAATCACCTGTGACTTCAGGCTGTGGTGATCATCCACCATGACCATCAACTGATAAGGCGCTGTATGCAGGAAGTCCCACAACGAGGCCTCATCCTGGAGTAGCGGGTATTCCAGAAAACGGGCTGGGAACACCAGCGCATTCTCTGCCTGGCCAAATTTTATATCGGCCTGAAACAGGGTTTTGTACAAGTCGGAATTTTCGGGAGTTCTCGCCGTGAAAGTAACCGATTTCAACTCCAGCCGCGTCCCCAGTAACCAGCAGATAAAGTGATGCCACATCGACAGGGTCGTGCGTACCTGATCAGGTTGCTCGCGCAAGATAGCGTTGCCATTCTGACCATCGGCAAAGCGGTCCAGCAGGGTAAAGGATAACCGGGCATAGCGCCCAGTCCTCAGTAACACGGGTTTATAGCGGGCCCCCCGACAGATTTCATGAAAATCACCGGCACGCTGAATAGCCCGCAACAGCGATGTGCAATGAATAATGCAGTGACACATCATGCGAAATGTTCCCAGCGGTACATTGCCACCACTGAGCATACCAAAAGATTCATCCTGGGCGATGTACATAACACGCTGGTACAGCTGGCCAAATTTTACAGCAGAAAACTCATTTCCCTGTTCAATCTCCTCGGCATCAATGCCGACCTGCTCCAGCAACATATCTACACTGAAGCCTTGCTGTTCCACCTGATCCAGCAGATAACGCACATAGCCGGTCGGTACTGTAATTATCCGTCCCATACGTCTTTTTGCTCATAGTTTGACGGTTTCAGGTCAACCGTTCGGTACAGATAAATGCTCAGTCATACCACCGCATTGACAGGCATTGGGCACCAATTGTTGAACGGCTTTTTTACAGTGTAGACAAGAATTGCAAGCTCCCGTAGACAAGTGCTGTTACCACGTCGTTACCAATGCCGAGTAACATTCAAGGTCAACAAGGATAAATCCGCCCAGCTGAACAGGAACAGCCCGGGCCTTCAGGCTTGTCCATAATCACCACAACGGCCGATTCCGCCTAACCGGAATTGACAGCTAAGGGAAGCAAGAATCATGAACGTGCTATTGGTTGAAGATGATCGCGACCTGGCCGCCTCCGTGGCCGACTATCTGGCTCTGGAAGGCATTGAATGTGACCACGCTTACAATGGCCTGGCTGGCCTGAATCTGGCCTGCGACAATAACTACGATGTGATCCTGCTGGATCTGATGCTGCCCCGTATGAGTGGCCTTAGCGTCTGCGAAACGTTAAGGGAACGGGGGGTGGACACCCCTATCCTGATGCTTACTGCTCGAGACACCCTGGCTGATAAAATTGCTGGCTTTCGCGCCGGCACAGACGACTACCTGGTCAAACCCTTCGCCATGGAAGAGTTGACCATTCGCGCCCTGGCACTGTCCCGACGGCGCAGCGGCCAGATTCAGAAACTGACCGTTGCCGACCTGAGCATGGATCTTAAACTGAAACAGGCCAACCGGGCTGGCCAGCCCCTGAACCTGACCCCAACCGGCTGGACGCTGCTGGAAACCCTGTTGCGAGCCAGCCCCAATGTGGTAAGCCGTGCAGCCCTGTGTGAGGCATTATGGGGTGACGCCCCACCAGATACTGATAGCCTGAAGGTGCACCTTTACAAACTGCGCCAGCAGGTCGACAAGCCGTTTGAGCACACACTGATTCAGACCGTCTCTGGCCATGGTTTCGCGTTACGGGGGCCTGATGATGAATAGCACAGCGCCCCCAGGGCAAAAACGCCCTCGCACCCTGCGTCGGGCACAACTGCAGATGACCGTTCTTATCACCTGCATCATTGCGTTAATCTACACCGTTGTTATTTTCCGTTCCTATGACGGCGGACTGGATGATGCGCTGAAACTGACTTTCGATATGGATGCCAAGGATTTTGAACGGCGCTATGCCCAGGACCCCGCTGCCCCTCTGCCCATAACCCCACAGCGACAGAGCTGGCTAAGCTGGGAGCAGGTTCCCGCCAACCTGCGGGCACATTTTACTGACCACCCTATTACCATCGGTAAGTTACATGAGGCGAAGGTAAACTTTTCCAACAAGCAGCTAACCTATGCCAACCTGGTGGCCCGCGAAGCCCACTTCATCATGATGTACCCCTACCAGCTGAACGACGGTAACGTGCTGTATATGTTTGCCGACTTTGAAGTTACCCTGTTCACGAAAGATGAAGTCAAACGTATTGATGACCGCCTCGACTTTACCGTGCCACTTGGCCTGGGTGTGTTAGCGTTTGTGCTGGTGCTGTCTTATCTGTTTACCCGACGTGTGAACCGGGCGACGAATCAGCTGTCGGTCTGGGCCGATCAGATGACACTGGACACGATGGATCAACATCCCCCTGACTTCCGCTATGCCGAGCTAAACCGTATCGCCAGCCAGCTGCAGAGTTCATTTCAGCGGATCAGTAAACTGGTAGAGCGCGAACATCATTTCCTGCGCAACGCCAGTCATGAATTACGTACCCCCATCGCCATTACCCGAGCCAACCTGGAACTGTTAAACAAGATCGGTATCGCCGATAATATTCAACGTCCGATGGCCCGCATTCAACGGGCTAACTACACCATGCAGCAACTGACAGAAACCCTGCTCTGGCTCAGCCGGGATATGGAAAGGCAGCCCCCGGTGCGCGCGCTGAAACTACAGGCTCAGTTAAATCAGCAATGTGAGGACCTCAGCTGGTTGCTCGATGGTAAAGCCGTCCATGTCGCCATGGATATCGGCAATGCAACGGAAACAATCTACGCTCCACCCGCTGCCCTGCAGATTGTTTTGCATAACCTGATCCGTAACGCTTTTCAGCACACCCAGGCGGGCAAGGTTACAATCCTGGCACAGGGTAACCAGCTAACCATCCGTAATCACGACGAGGCTCCCCTCGACAGCAACCACCCAGACAGCGTGGGGCTCGGAGTGCTGCTGGTCAAACAGATCTGTAAACGTCTGCACTGGCCGTTCGAGATGGTTATGCACAGTCACGGTGTCAGCGTCACCCTGCAGCTACCCGCCAGCAATAACCGCCCAGCTGTTTAACAGAGCCTGAAAAACAGGCAAAAGAAAAGGCTGCCCAGGGCAGCCTTTTCTTCACAACTCAACGGTAACTACCGAGAGTCTCAAGTTTTACTTCTTCGGTTCTTCGTTCATCAGTTTACGTATTTTGATAAACGCCCAGACCATTACAGCTGACATCGCAACAACGCCTGCCAGACTCGGCAACAGAACTTCAGCACTATAGAGATCAACACCAAACATAATCCACCTCAACACGTGATCTTTTATCTGCCAATGAGATTACCGCCGAACACATCAGGGCATATTGATGTAGCTCAAAAGAAACCGGTATCCAGCACCTTAATAGGTAACTAGTGGGGGTTTCATGAAAGAAAGCTCAAAAAATTTGCAAAAGCGGCTCAGCTGACCCATATGTAAATGATCGCCAAAGCACAGGAGCAGTCCCATGTCAGAAAAATTAATCCACACTTGGACCCCCGAACAGCTGGCCAGCATGAATGAACAGAGCTTCATCATCGAAATGCTTGATATGATTCATTTGTCACCCAGTGTCAGTAATGATGATGCGATCGTCGCAGCCATGAAGGCACGGCTGGCCTGGGTCGAGGCAGCACTGAAGTAACCTGACAACTCCTGTTTCTTCTGTCCTGTAACAGTACAGAGCCAGCACGGAGCAACCCGTGCTGGCTCATCCAGCTGTAACTAAAAAAACATTTATTATCAGCGACTGGACCAGCTATACGAAACCTCAGCCAGACGACCTCCCTCACTGTATTGCAGTGAATCGGCAAGCTCCCGTACCAGTGCAATACCACGCCCAGAGAGCGCCATCACCCGCTCTTCCAGTGGCAGTTCACAACGTGTCGCTTCCCAGCCATCAGCATCAAAACCTTCACCACTGTCGCGCACACTGACCGCCAGCCGGCCACCCACCTGAGACGGACCCACCAGAATGGGTTTAAACTCCAGTATAATCTGGACAAAGCCTTGCTCCAGGGAAGACAACTTCTGCTCCCGTTGCTCGAAATACTGACTGAAGCCATCCGGACATGATTTCAGGTCACCGGGAATCTGTAATACGCCGTGGTCCAGAGCATTCACATACAGTTCGGTCAAAATGGTAAAGACCACCTGCCAATGCTCACCCGCACCTTCCATCTCCTGCAGCTGGCTGAGCAGCATCGGCACCGGGTTGACCCGCCGTAGCGCATCACTCTTCAACTTAACTTCCCAGCTCCAGCCCCCTTCCGGCTGGTCAGACATCACCGGCAGCGTATCAGGCTGACCCGCATCGACCTCCGCATGGATCACCGTCGACACCGGGGCACGAATTCTGGCCGGTATTTCAATCAGCGATACATCATCATCCTGTTCCCGCCCATCCATGAAACTGCTCACTGCATACATCACTCGATCGGCCAGGTTACACACCGCCATGCCATCCCGAGCAGCATCGAGCAACCGGTCCTCACCAAACATCTCACCCGCCGGGTTACGTGCTTCAGGCAAACCATCACTGAACAGCAGCAACCGGTCATCCGGCATCACCGGCACCACCTGTGCGGCCATCGGTATAAAGTCATTGATAATGCCCAATGGCGGGTCAGCCGACTCAATCGCGCACTTCAGATCCCTGTTTTCAGCAGACATCACCAGCACGGCAGGCATGCCACAGTTCCACACATACACCTGACTGTTGGAAGACGATACTCTCACCATAATGGTGGCCAGAAACATTCCCGGCGGCAGCAACGCTTTAAGTTTGTTGTTAATCTGCTGCAAAATTTCATCGCCACTGTAACCTTTACGGGTCATCGCCCTGAAGGTTTCAGACAAGGGCAATGCACCGATCACCGATGTCAGCCCATGGCCGGTAAAATCCCCCAGCAGAATATTCAGATCCCCATCGGGCCGGTATGCCGTCAATTGCACATCACCACAAAATGTCGATGCTGGCCGTTTATAAATGCGCACCTGATCCAGCGCCGTGTTGCCGCCCTCCACGGCACCACTTAGCAGCTCCTCAGCAACTTCTTCTTCACGTTGCAGCAACCGATGTAAACCATGCATTTCATGGTACAACTTAGTAATTCGATTCATTGCAACCAATTTGGCTTTCAATACCCCCAGACTGGTAATTGGCCCATTAAGGAAATCATCCCCACCGGCCTCCACACAACGTTCATAAACGGTTTCATCCCGTGAGCGGGTGACAAACAACACAGGAACAAAGACATCTCCCGCCAGCAGCTTTATCTGCCGGGCCGCTTCAAAACCATCCAGTTGTGGCAAGAATACTTCAGTGATCACGAGCCAGGGACGAAATTCTTTGAACATCTCTAACGCCTGAATACCGTCTTCAGCTTCTATCGCCTCAAAGCCAAGCTCCGTTAGTAACGTAACCAGGTTGCTCCGATCAGCCTGATGGTAATCCACCACCAGGACCCGTGAGTGATGCAGTTTTTCATTGAATCCCGCCTCGACCATCATCATCTATTCCTCGATGGTGACAAAACGATTGAATTTGGCGATATCCAGAATTTTACGAATCGCTTCATTCGGGCGACGAATAACCAGCTCCCCCCCGAGGGCTTCGGCATGATCCTTCAGCAACAGAATCATCCCCAGCGCTGAGCTGTCCATATAATTTGCTTCTCGCAGATCGAGAGCAAAACTAACCCCACTGACCTGGACATCACGATAACTTTCCCGGAAATCCTGATGTAATGAGAAATCAAAACGGTCTGAAATTGTAATGGTGATATTACGGCCATCATTGGCTTTAGTACTGGAAATAGACATGTTCGTCCCTCATGCTGGCGGTTTAAAATAGTTCCACTTCGCCTTCGTCCATCGACTGCTGCGATACGGTTCGGCCCTCTTTACTACTTTCAGCCGCTTTACTCAGATTACGGCAACACTCAATTAACGACTGCAAACGTTCCGGTATCTGCTCATCTGTGCAGCCCCGCATATCAAGCAACTCGACGACTTCAGCAAAGGCTGTGATATTGGCGTGCATCGAGCGTAAAGCCTGTGACGAAATATCCTCAAACTGTAATGAGCGAACCGCATTGCCTACAGCCTGATCAATCTCACCACCGATACTGGATGCCTGTTGAATCCGGTGACCCAGGTACTCATTGATCTCTACCATATGCCCCAGCATCTGATTCACACGCTCTTTGGTCTGGATCGTTTCACTCATATCAGCAGATGCACTTTCACTCACGGCATCGCGTAACTGATAGATTGTTGTTTTAGTACTGTTGATTCGCTCACGAATCTCATTATTCAGATCCGCAGAGCTGACCGAGAGCGAGCGGACTTCATCTGCGACCACCGCAAAACCACGCCCGGCATCACCGGCCCTTGCCGCCTCAATACTGGCATTTAACGCCAGCAGATTAGTTTGACCAGCCAGACCCTCAACATTTTCAATCAGACTGAAAATCCCATCCAGCTCCACAATCATGTCGTCAATATTGTGCACGGTTGTCAGGCTCTGTTTAGACACCGTCACCATAATGTCAACGAACTGCTCCAGAACCGAACCTGTTTCACTGATGAAATCATTGATGCTCAGCCCGTCTTCACCCTCTTTGTTGTCATTATCCAGGGTACGAGACACGATGTCGGAAATCACCCCATGCTGCTGTTCGGACAACTGCCCCATAGCACTGAAACTGCTCCCCATGGTGACGACCGCATCCTTGATCAGCACATCAACCCGGTCGATCTCGTACTCAATCACTGCACTTTCCAGTACCAGTGTCTCTGATAGCGCATCAAAAGCGGGTGCAACCTGGGCAAACTCAACCCCAGCAGGACCTGAGTTCATTAGTCTCTCTCTTTTCGCCTGTTGCAGGCTCAACAACTGCCAGCTGGCAACCGCCACTGTCGCCAGTAACACCAGGTATATCAGTTCGACAGGCCCGGCAAACCACTGCAATAGCAGACCGGTGACTGCCAGCGCCAGAACCACGCTGTTCATTAATGTACTCATGAGAATCTCTCTCCCGTCTGATCAGGGCTCAGCGCTGGCAGCTGCGTAGCAAGTGTGTTGCAACCTGCTCCAGTGGCAGCACCTCTTTGGCTGCCCCCAGCTTGACTGCGCTACCAGGCATTCCCCACACCAGACTGCTGTGCTCATCCTGTGCAATTGTCATCGCACCCGCATCCCGCAACCGTTTCATCCCATTGGCACCATCATTTCCCATCCCCGTTAACAGTGCCGCAACAACATGACTGGGATCGAGCTGCAACAGGGAGTCATACATCACATCAACTGAGGGCTTATGACGGTTAACCTCCGGTCCACTATCATGCTGGCAAAAGTAACCATGCTTATCCTGAATAATTTTCAGGTGACGATCACCAGGGGCTATATACACATGGCCAGCCTGCAATCGCTGCTGGTCCTGCGCTTCACATACCTGTAACACACAAACCTTATCCAGCCGCCGGGCGAAACGATCACTGAATGACGCTGGGATATGCTGAGTCACAACAATCGGAGGCATCTGCTCCGGCAGGCTGACCAGCACATCACGTAACGCTTCAGTACCACCGGTTGAAGCACCCAGAGCGATAAGCCGATTTGATGCAATCGCACCTTTTACCTCTAGCCGCTCACTGCCACTGCGATTTAAGCGCCTGGCTTTTACCCGCTGTAGCTGTGCCCCGGAGCCCGCTGCAGTTTTGACCTTTTCAATAATCACATCGCGAAACCGATCAAGCCCGGTATTCTGATCGGTTTTCGGTTTGGCAATAAAATCTATAGCGCCAATTTCCAGCGCTTCCAGGGTGATATCCGCCCCCTGAGTGGTCAGCGTTGACAGCATCACCACCGGCATCGGCCGCAAGCGCATAAGGTTACGCAGGAAGGTAATGCCATCCATGCGAGGCATTTCAATATCAAGCGTCAACACATCCGGGTTCAGTTGCTTGATTTTGTCACGTGCGTCCAGAGGATCCACGGCCGTGCCGACAACCTCCAGCTGTGGATCACTTGCCAACAGCTCAGACACAACGCTGCGAATCAACGCCGAATCATCAATAACCAATACCCGAATACGTTCCATAGCCTGATCCCCTTATTCAGAACAGTTCGACGTCTGTTTCTTCCATCTGACTACCCAGCTGTCTCTGATATCCGGCCTCAGCCTCCAGCAACCGGTTCATGTGAGTATTTGGCATGCGCTTCACCAGCATCCGCCCCTCCTCCGGCATATACATCACCTTACGAGGCATATCCCCACCGAGGTCTTCACTGGATATACTGAGCCCTTCCACCTGTAGAAACTCACGGACGAACTCGACATTTCGCTGCCCAATTACTGACACCTGGCCAAGCATCTGCCCACCACCTGTCACCTTGACCTCCAGCCGTTCACGACGGGCGCCAAACTTGAGCAAATCATTAATCAGCTGCTCCATCGCAAATGCGCCGTAGCGCATTCCCGCAGATGCCGCCGAATTACCCGACGAAGCCTCTGGCAGGATGAAATGATTCATCCCCCCGACACCCGCCTGCACATCTCTCACACAGGCAGAAATACAGGAGCCAAGGGTTGTTACCAGCAACTCATCCTCCTTTGTTACGTAGTGCTCTCCTGGTTTCACTTTGACCGCAAAGCGGTTTTGACTGGTAATCCAGAAGCGATTGAATTCCTCAAACCCCGGCAGGGTTGGTTGTGGTGTACGCCCCATCTGTGCAGACATAGTTTCAGCTCACCCGTTGATAAATGGTTTTACCTATCAGGCGAAATCGCTTGGTCAGCCTGAATGGCGACTCAGAGTGCCCCACAAACAGATACCCACCGGGTTTAACAACATCTGCCATACGGTCCAGTAACCGGGCCTGAGTCTCGTTATCGAAATAGATCATCACATTGCGACAGAACACAAAATCCAGTGAGTCCGGAATGTTCCACCCCTGCATCAGATTCAACTGATGAAACTTCACAATTTTCTTCAATTCCGGCCGCACCATCGCCTGGCCAGACTGCTGCCCGGTACCTTTCAGAAACCAGCGTCGTTTAATGGAATCAGGTAACACCTTCACCCGTTCCAGGCTATAAACTCCACGCTGAGCTGTTTCCAGCACCTTGGAGTCAATATCCGTTGCATGAAGCTCAATATCCCAGCCTGATGTATCAACCTTAGACATTCCCCGCATAGCAATGGCGATACTGTAAGTTTCTTCACCAATCGAGCAGCCTGCAGACCATGCCTTGAGCTTGCGCTGGCCAGAACGCTCCAGTTCGGGTAACAGCTCCTGGGCAAGAAAATCAAAATGATGCTTCTCACGGAAAAATGCTGTCAGGTTGGTCGTCATTGAGTTAATAAAGTGCGAGAACTCATCACCATGCTGATCGAGATAGCTGAAATACTCACTAAAGCTGCTCAGTTTCAGTTCCCGTAACCGACGCACCAGGCGGTTATAGGCCATATCACGTTTATGATCAGCCAGAGTGATCCCGGCATAGTCATAAAGAATGCCACGCATCTTATTGAAATCAGCCTGAGTGAACGGTACATCCCGTTCCATTGATACCAGCTGTTCTGCCACGTTGAACGCCTCGCTATCTTGTCAGGAAGTACCCCTGTGCTCTGGTGAAAACAGAGCCTGAACACAAGGGCCTGTCTGGCAGGTCAGAATTGCCTGCCCTGCCAGCAACTCAGAACTCTTCCCATTCTTCTGCTTCGCTAGCGGCAGGCACCGCACGAGCGGGTGCCGCTGCAGATGCCATACGCTGGCTTGCAGGTGCCTTATGTACCGGCGCAGGTGCAGGTGCCGCCGATGCGTCCCCGGTATCGTTATCCACCCGGAAAAAGTTCACCAGAGACTGCAACTGACGAGCCTGGTCTTCCATCGACTCAGAGGCTGCTGCAACCTGCTCCACCAGTGCCGCATTCTGCTGAGTCCCTTCATCCATCTGCGTTACAGCCGTATTAACCTGATCAATTCCGGTTGCCTGTTCCTGACTGGCACTGGCAATCTCACCGATGATTGCAGACACGTTCTCCACTGCCGTCATAATTTCCTGCAGAGCCTTACCGGACTCATCAACATACCGCGCGCCTTCCTCAACCTTCTCAACGCTGTCGCTAATCAGCTCTTTGATCTCTTTCGCAGCACTGGCACTGCGCTGGGCCAGATTACGTACCTCCGATGCCACCACAGCAAAGCCTCGTCCCTGCTCTCCCGCTCTGGCCGCCTCAACCGCAGCGTTCAATGCGAGCAGGTTAGTCTGGAAAGCAATTTCATCAATCACCCCGATAATCTCGGCAATTTTGCCGGAGGACTGGCTGATCTCACCCATGGAGTTAACCACCTTGCCTGCAATTTCACCGCCGGTTTCGGCCAGAGAACGGGCGTTATCCGCTAACCGGTTAGCTTCCTGTGCATTTTCGGCATTTTTCTTAACCGTACTGGTCATCTCTTCCATGCTGGCAGCGGTTTCTTCCAGGCTTGCCGCCTGAGATTCGGTACGTTGACTAAGGGTGGTATTACCATGGGAGATTTCGGAAGCCCCGGTGGTAATTGATGCTCCGGCATGACGAATTTCTCCGGCCATCTGCTGTAACTTGAGCATCGAGGTATTGATCGCTTCATTCAGGTGGGAAAACTCACCGTGGTACTCACCGTTCATCTGACGGGTGAGGTCTCCTTCTGCCAGCCCGGTCAGCACCGGCCGCAGCGCCTTGATGGGTTCAACCACAGAGTCCAGCATCTGGTTAACGCCATTGGCGATATTGCGCATAAAGCCCTGGTACATTTCGGTGTCCAGACGGCTATCAAGCTGCCCCATACTGGCCTGATCAATCAGCTCTTCAATCTGCTTTTCAGCCAGCAACTGGTCGGTAACATCAGCCCATTCAACCACCGTGCCCAGACGAATTCCCTCTTCAGATGACACCGGGTTAGCTATCAGGTCAAACGAACGACTGCCAACGGCAATACGACCTCTGAATGTGCTCTTCAACGCGTTAATCATGCCCCGTTGATGTTCAGGTCTGGCATGGAAATCATCGATATTGCGGCCCATCAGATTATCCGCATCGAAGTCTGGCAACACGACCTGCAGATCAGACTGAGCATTACGCATCATCTGCGTAACTGCACCGTTCATATAAATGATACGTCCGTCCGGGTCCGCCATCATGACGTTGGAGACAACGTTATCCAGCGCCTGCTTGATACGTAGTGAGCGCGCGCCCTGTTCTTTCGCATCATTAACTTCAAAGCCAAGCTTGATCGCCAGCGACTTGACCGTCCGGTTCAGCTCGCCAATTTCACCGTTGTCTTCAACCGGTACATAACGGTGATAGTCTCCCTCTGCCAGAGCGCGCAACGTAGCCATCACACCCTGCAGCGGCTGGCTCACCTGGCGTCGCACCACAACCATGCCACCCACCAGCATGGTAATAAAACCAGCCAGCGCAGCTGCGGCCAGTCCAAGTTCACCGCCCCCCGAGAAAACAGAGGCCGCAGCAATCACGGCCATCAGGCCGATCGCTGTCAACGCCACCATCATCAGGCTTCGGTTCAGCGCCGTTTCACGAATCCGCCCTGGATTGGGCATTTTGATTTCATCACGGCCAAGCTTGTTATAGAGCGCTTCAGACTCTGCAATCTCAGCCTCCGACGGCTTGGTACGTACCGACATATACTCAACGATCTGGCCACTCTGCAGCACCGGGGTCACATTGGCTTTAACCCAGTAGTAATCACCATTTTTACAGCGATTCTTTACCAGTTTTGTCCATGGCCGCCCCAGTTTCAGGGTGTCCCACAAATCTTTAAACGCAGCTGCAGGCATATCAGGGTGGCGAACAACATTATGGTTTTTCCCCACAAGTTCTTCTTCAGAAAAACCACTGATATCAATAAAGGCAGGGTTCACGTATGTCACCGTCCCTTTGAGGTCCGTTTTGGTAACCAGCTCCTCGCCCTCCTGGAGCTTCACCTCATTGGTGGTAACCGGCATATTAACTTTCATCTGTTCGTCTCCTTACGCCCGGTAGCAGGCAGCATATGTGCTGGTATCAGCAGGATCAGTTGTCATTTTCTGTGGCACTATCCAGTGCCAGTTCCGGGGTACTTAGCAGAGCGTCCACGTCCAGTACCACCACCATTTTGTCCTCAACGGTAACCAGCCCCTGCACGAATTCAGGATCCATCACCCCGCCCACCTGTGGTGAAGGAAGAATGGCGTTATCAGGAATGTTGTAAGTTTCAGCCATAGCGTCCACCACCACCCCCATAATCCGCTCTTTACCCTCGGCACAGACTCTCAACACCACAACAACTGTCGTCGAGCTGTACGCCTGCTGCGGTAAGCCAAAACGTAAGCGCAAATCAATAATCGGGATAATTGCGCCCCGTAGATTGATCACACCGCACATGAACTCAGCACTGTTCGGTACCCGTGTCGCCCGGCACCAGCCACGAATTTCCTGAACCCAGAGGATATCCAGTGCATATTCTTCGCCCGCCAGCATAAAAGTGAGGTACTGCCGGCGTGGTAGCGCGGCCTCTTCTACACTGGGCAACGCCATTGCTGGGGTATCGAGTGCATCAACATTGCTCATATCTGAACCTCTTCAAGCAATTCACGCTGGCGATTGTGGTGGGTCAACACCTTGCGGCTATCGTTATCCAGCCCCATCTTCACCACCCCAGCGATATCAATAATCAATGCCACACTGCCATCACCCAGAATGGTGGCGCCTGACAACCCCTGCACCCGGCGGTAGTTACTTTCCAGACTTTTAATCACCACCTGTTGCTGGCCCAGAAGCTCATCCACCAGCAAACCGACTTTGGTGCCTCCGCCCTCGACAATCACTAACAGGCAACTGTCCAGTGAGGTCACTTTGCCGGGGAGTTGAAACAGTTTTTGCAGATGTATCAGCGGGATATATTCATCGCGGAAACGGTACAGACTCTCCTGTCCAGCCATCGGTTTCATAGCGCTGGCACTGACCTGCTGTGATTCAACAATGGAGACCAGTGGGATTACGCAGGTTTCCTCCTCACCGACCCGGATTAGCTGTCCATCAAGAATCGCCAGTGTCAGTGGCAAACTGATCGTGAAGGTAGACCCCACACCCGGTTCAGATGTAACGGATACATGACCACCCAGTGATTCGATATTCCGGCGCACCACATCCATTCCCACCCCTCGGCCAGACAGATCACTGACCTCATCAGCGGTGGAGAAACCCGGCATAAAGACCAGCTCATTAATTTCCCGCTCCGACAACAGGTTATCTGCGGGTACAAGGCCTTTATCGATCGCCTTTTCCAGAATCCGTTCGGTATTCAAGCCACGACCGTCATCGCTGATTTCAATAACAATATAGCCGCCCTGATGATAGGCATTGAGCTGCACAGTACCGCACTCATCTTTACCGGCTTCCCGCCGGTCAGCCGGAGTCTCCAGCCCATGGTCCAGCGAGTTGCGCACCAGGTGAACCATGGGGTCACCGATCTTCTCCATCACGGTTTTATCCAGTTCGGTCTGCTCGCCGGACAACTTCAGCTCAACCTGTTTACCCAGTTTGCCACTGATGTCATGCACCATGCGTGGGAAGCGGTTAAACACAAAACTGATTGGCATCATACGAATCCGCATCACCTCTTCCTGCAGATCGCGCGTATTTCGCTCCAGCTGGCTCAGGCCCGCATAGAGGCTTTCTGTCGCGGGATGTTCCATATCAGCAACCTGATGGCCCACCTGACTTAGCATCGACTGAGTAATCACCAGCTCACCTACCCGATTGATCAGCGCATCGACTTTGTCGATATCAACCCGGATCGAACTGGATTCAGCCGCCGCTTTTCGTTTCGGTACCACGGCCTCTTTGGTGGGTGTTGCGGCTACCACAGGCTCAATAGCCTGTGCCTGTGCTGAATCAGCGACTAGCGCAACGGAAGTAACGGCAACAACATCTGCAGCCGGTGGAGCAGCATCCGGGTTGTCCAGCGGTTCAAGGATCAGCTCACACTCATCTTCAACCCACTCAAAGACTTCCCTCACCTGAGCTTCCGTGCAGTCACCAATCAGCTCCAGCTGCCACTGTATATACAGCGTTTGTGGCACCAGCTCCTGTAGCTCAGGTAACTGATCTACTACCGCCAGCACCGTTAGCTCACCAAGATCCGCCAGCGCCTGAAACATCAGTAACGGTTCGTTACCCGTTTCCAGCATCTGTGGTTGCGGGATAAACTGGAGTGTCCAGCCCCTATTTACCGCATTTGCAGAGACAGCCTGGGGCTCACTCGGGACTTCTTCAGTGCTGTCATCCGAGGCATCCAGCGCTGCTTTTAAGCGCTCGGCTACTGTCTCGATCTGAGGGTCATCACAATCCACGCCATCACGGGCGGCTTCCAGCAAACTTCGAATACAGTCCACCGCCTCCAGTAACAGGTTAACCAGATCGCTTTCTACACTGCGTCGACCACTTCTCATTTCATCCAGCAGGGTTTCTGCGATGTGGGTAAACTCAGAGACAGCATTAAAACCAAACGTACCCGCGCCTCCTTTAATCGAGTGCGCCGCACGGAAAATGGCATTGATGGTTTCTTCGTCACAGCCATCCAGATCAAGCAGGCTGGATTCCATCAACTCCAGCCCTTCGAAGCTCTCTTCCAGGAATGTCGGGATAAATTGGGAAAGGTCAACGCTCATGGTAATTACCTGATCACGCGTTTAATGGTTGAAAGCAGCTTCTCTGGGTTAAACGGCTTAACCAGCCACCCCGTCGCTCCTGCCGTTTTACCTTTCTGTTTCATATCAGCTGAGCTTTCCGTGGTCAGCATCAACACCGGCGTAAATTTAAATGCCGGTAACTTGCGAAGTTCAGTACAAAAGGTGATTCCATCCATCACCGGCATATTTACATCCGACAGAACCAGATCGAACCGACCTCCCTTCGCTTTATTCAGCGCTTCCTGCCCATCCCCTGCTTCCACAATATCGAAGCCCGCCTGTTTTAATGTAAATGTGACCATATTGCGCAGAGACGCAGAATCATCCACAACCAGTATGCTAGCCATAGTATCCACCCTTACTAACGTATTGATTTATTGAGCGTCTATTGAGATGCCCAAAGCACTGCTTACACCCAGTAAGCGCGCTGACATAAGAAAAACATCTGAGGGGTCTTGCCACACCACCGGACGGTGCTGCTGGCAACAGGTAAGACAGAGCGCTGCAAGCAACTGCATCGCTGCAGTATCAATCCGCTCTACATGACTGGCAGAAATTATCAGTGAATCCTGCTCTGCCAATGCCGCCTGAAAACGAGCCTGTAAAGACTCAACTTCAATAATCGACATTTCTGCTGGTAACACCAGTGGGTTGCTCCCTGCCATGCGTCAACTCCTTTTGCTTAAGACAATGTTTGTTGCCCCTAAGTATTAGCAGGCGTTCCTGGATTGCGCCAAAAACTCACTCAGAAAAAATCTTACTTTCAGCTATTAAAGTTACCTATAGGATCAATCACTATCGGCCTGTAGACACTTCAAAAACCGCCTGTTGATAACCTGAGATGCATCGGGACCAGCATCCAGGGAATGCATCCCAACAATTGCTTATAGCAAAATAGAATAAGCGGATATCTATGAAAAAGTGTTTTGATACAATGAGTTGCGAAGATTTTGTGAGAAAAATACTTTTCTATTTAGAATAACCTAAAAAAACGATATAAATCATACGGTTACTGATAAAGGCCAATCACGCATAGATAGTAATACGTCAATAGTTGCTATAAGATGGTCAAAATTAGAACAACGGGGCCAGGGCGGGAAGGAGGCGATGCAGGAAAAGGAAGTAAAGCTGCTATTTAACGCGGGATTTTTTGACTCGTGCCAGGCAGCACCAGTTTCCATGGCGAGAGGCTGGACACTAAAATTTATTACCCGGCAAAATGATGTGATGACGCTGAATCTTCAGCGCTCAAACAAAGAGCGGGAATTCAAAAGTCTGGATGGTGCAGCCGCTGTCGCAAAACGCATTGGTTTTGAGTGGCTGAATGTTCAGATTGGCGAAATGACATGGAAAGAAAAGGTGTGAGCAAGCCACAGCTCACACCTTTTATTTTCAGATTATCGCGTAATCCAATTGTCTTCTAGATTAAATATTGAATACAAATTCAATTTAAATCCACACTCGAAAACTCAGGACTGCTCGATCCGGCCTTGCGCCAACTCATCTGCTGTGGCGTCCCGCACAAGTACCACGTCAATATCAAATGTCAGGGTATGCCCGGCGTAAGGGTGATTACCGTCGACCGCGACCTCTTTATCATTGAGGTCGGTAATCAATACCAGCTGCAAATTGCCTTCATCATCTTCCACCTGATAATGCATACCTACTTCCAGCTCAGCATCACCAAAGACAGCGCGATCAATCATCTGCTCCAGCCCCGGATCACGGCGACCATAACCTTCATCTGGGTGCAGAGTCACCTGGAACTGGTCACCGCTCTCTTTACCTTCCAGCGCCTTCTCCAGTCCCGGCATAATATTGCGATGACCATGCAGGTAAGGCAACGGCTCTGCTTCATGGGTGCTATCCAGCACTTCATTTTTTACATTCGACAGCGTGTAGTGGAAGGTTGCCACTTTATCTGCAGTTATCTTCATCATTCTCTCTCAGTTAAAACATTCACTGATCCAGCGCCCCAGCGCCTGAACCTCATCCAGTACCACTTCATGGGCCATTGGCCAGGTCTGCCAGTGCGGGCTCAAACCTAATTCAGTCAGCCGCTGGCGAGCCTGCTCCCCCAGACTCAGAGGAACAACATCATCCCCAGTACCATGGCCAATCCAGACGGGAAAAGACAGCTCGCGCTGTAAATGGGCTGCCGGATCGATCGCCAGATACGTCGACAACGCCGCCACACCTGCCAACGTCTGCGGATAGCTGAGGCCGGTTTCATAGGCCACTGCGCCGCCCTGGGAGAAGCCCACCAGTAAAATACGCGCAGGGCTGACCCCTGACTCAATCTGATCGCTGATTAGCTGATTGATACGAACGACCGATTCAAACAGAGTCTGCTCGTTTATCTCCCGACTGGCGCCCATCGCCAGGATGTCATACCAGGACCGCATCGGGTAACCGTTATTCACCGTCACCGGCTGTACCGGCGCCTGCGGAAAGATAAATCGCACCGCCAGCTCGTCGGGTAACCCCAGATGAGGGACAACGGGCACAAAATCATGACCATCTGCACCCAGTCCGTGCAGCCAGATCACCACCGCATCGGCAGGCTCAGCAGGTTCGAGTACCACTTGCTGATCATTTTCAATCAGCTTCATGGCTGCAGTCGTTCAATCTGCCAGCTGCCATCAACAAGGCTGTAGCGGAAACGGTCATGCAGGCGGTTAGCCCGGCCCTGCCAGAACTCAAATGCTGTCGGAATCAGCCGGTAGCCACCCCAGCGTTCTGGCCTTGGCAGATCTTCTGCCGGATATTGCTCTGTCAGTGCCTGCACCTGGCGTTCCAGCGCTTCGCGGCTATCCACCGGCTGGCTTTGATGGGAAGCGGCTGCACTGAGCCGGCTGCCAAACGGCCGCTCATTGAAGTATTGCTCACCCTGCGCCGGGCTCAGTTTTTCAACTCGCCCCTGCACGCGTACCTGACGCTCCAGCCCGTACCAATAGAACATCAGCTCAGCCTGTGGGTTTTCTGCCAGTTCACGGCCTTTCTGGCTTTCGTAATCGGTGTACCAGGCAAAGCCTTCCTCACCAAAGTGCTTAAGTAAAACAATACGCGCCGATGGCATACCCGAAGCACTGGCGGTGGCCAGGGTCATTGAGGTTGCATCATCCGGGGAGACTTCAGTGGCCTTTTCCAGCCAGTGAGCAAACTGCTGGACCGGGTCTTCATTCAGCATGTTGTGCTGCAGGGGATTTGCCAGATATTCCCGACGCAGCGCTGTGTAATCCTGACGGTTACTCATCGTGAATCTCGTTTATCAGTGATTAATTTTCGCCAGTTTACCACCGAAATGCTCAACAATCCGACCACCCTTCTTTGCCTTTATTAATCAAAACTATCGAAGCAAGATAGTTAATTAATTATCCATAAACCAGCTTCCTGTCTACTATGGAACCCATCAACCGCCGCAACAGATTCTGGAGATCAAGGACTATGTTCAACGATATGACTGGCCAGCCCGTACCTCAGGTTACCTTCCGCACCCGTGCTAATAACGACTGGCTGGATATCAGCAGCAACGACATTTTTGCCGATAAGACTGTCGTCCTGTTTGCGCTGCCAGGTGCTTTTACACCGACCTGCTCTTCCACCCACGTGCCGCGTTACAACGAGCTGGCCGCTGTGCTGAAAGAAAATGGGGTCGATGACATCGTCTGCCTGTCAGTTAACGACTGCTTTGTGATGCAGAGCTGGCAGGCCGACCAACACGCTGAAAACGTGCGCTTTATTCCCGACGGTAACGGTGAATTCAGTGACAAGATGGGCCTGCTGGTCGATAAAGCTGAACTGGGGTTTGGCAAGCGCAGCTGGCGCTACTCCATGCTGGTGCGCAACGGCGTTATTGAAAAGATGTTTATTGAGCCGGACCTGCCAGGCGACCCGTTTGAAGTGTCCGATGCCGATACCATGTTGAGCTACCTCAACCCGGCCGCCAAAGAACCTGAGTTTGTCACTCTGTTCAGTAAACCTGGCTGCCCACACTGCGCCCGTGCCAAAGCGCTGCTGCATGAAAAAGGCCTGCCCTTTGAGGTAATCGAGCAAAACGATGGCATCACCTCTCGCAGCCTGCGGGCGGTAACCGGCCGGGGCACATGGCCACAGGTATTTATCGGTGGCAAACACATTGGCAGCGCCGATGATCTGGCAGTTTTTCTGAACTAACGCCAGCAATCTGTTGTTAACGCTTCTTTGCCTTGCCAGCCGGCCATCCGGCTGGCTTTTTTATTATTCTCAACTTTCCACCCTGGAGAAAATCAGGCAGCATCGAAGCGCCCTTTCTAATGGACTGGAATTTCTGACATGCGTCTGTTCACCCTGCTTATCACCTGCCTGCTAATAAGCGCCTGTAGCACGCAATCGACCTCCTCATTCAAAGTCAGCAATCTGGCCAAATCCGATATTGATATGGTGGCTGACTTGCATCGCCAGCATTTAAAAGACTTCAGTCAGCAACTGATGCTCAAACTCTACAAACGCAACCCACGAGAATTGAAGAAACAACCCGGCGCTACGACTGCCGGGCGACTAGCGCAACTGTTCCCCGCCGTGCGCAAAGATGACAACCACTTACCTCTGCCTCGGGTGCGCTATGCCGAGCTGAATAATAAGGACAGCGTCGAAGCGACAGGGCTGGCATTTGAACCCGCCTTTAAGGGCGACCGGGTATTTGCACTGATGGTGGGCGTTACCGGAATGATCAATGCCAGCTACGACCACCGCCATAGCTTTTATCTGACCGACCAGCTCGATCAACAGAAACTGTACCGCAGCGCCCGTAACCTGGAAACCGTGGCCTGGCTGCTGCGCAGCCGTAAAGATAACAACGGCACCACGCTAATTCTCAGCAATGGTGCTAACGCAGAGGGGGTCGAAAATTTCAGCTTTGAGCGACTGTTTGGAAAAATGATCGCCAATCAGGACCTGCTGGCGCAAATCATCGCCGATGGTTCAAGCCGCACCCTGAACCGGGTAATCCATGGGGCGGCTTCGATGACACTGTTGCCAATCTAACCGGTTCAGGCCGGTTTGAAGTTTTCAATAAAGCGGTCGGATTCGCGGATCGACTTCTCCATATCCCGAATCAGCAGATCCACCTGCTGCTGTACCGAGCGCAGCTCACCTTTGAGCGCGCCAACAGCGCGAGCATTGAGGTTATGCTTGAGGTACAGCACATTGTCATTAAGCGTACTCAGAACCGGCTGCATCCGTTTTTCCGCCTGACGCATCGCCCGAATCAGCCCTTTATACCGGCGACGGGTTTCACCCAGTTGTTTGCTGCTCTGGCTGCGCAGGCGCTGGTTTTTGTACTGTGTCAGCTCCTCTTCCCACTCTTCGAACAGTGCTTCGGCGACACCTTCAACCTTATCAATCCGACCGGCCAGATTCTCTGCCGCCTCGGCACTGTCGTCATATTCATCCTGTAGCCGCTCATACAGGTTATCCAGCTCGCCGCCATCAAAATTCACCACCGAGCGAAACTGTTGCAGCGCATCCTTGAATTGTACCTGGGCATCTTCCTGAGCATCACGAGCAGCATCCACGCGATCAACCAGAATCTCCCGTTTATGTACACCTACCTGTTCCATCGCGGAATAGTACGCACTCTGACAGCCACTGAGCGCCAGTAGCGCGGCAGCTAAAATTAGTCCTTTACCCATCAACCCTGTCTCATTCCTGTATCGTCTGACCACTGCAATCGTGCAGCGGCGAATTGATCTGAATATCTGAAATTTTGTGGTTCTCATTCAGCATCAGCGTAATATCTGCTCTGTTCGGCATTTCATCCAGCATATGTCGGGTCAGCCGTTCATAATGCTGAATAAAGCGCTGAATCTGCTCGGCGTTCATAATACGTAAATGATCCGTAGGCTGCTGAGTATCGGAGAAATATTTCACCCGCTCTGCCATTTTCTGTTCCTGCAGCGAGCGCCACTCAAATACCGCATCCATACTCGGCACTTTCAACATCAATAAGGTATCGAGCATACTGTTGAGCTGACGATAGCTATGTTTAAGCTGATCATTCGCATGGGTGCGCCAGGCCCCATCCGGGTCTTCATCCCGTTCAAGCGTGTTTATCGGTGTCGCCAGCTCAGCATTCGACTGCGGCAGCGCCCCCACACACCAGCCCTCAAAAATAATAATATCCGCCGGGCCGATCCATTCCTGCCAGACAGCCGCCGGGCAGCGATCATCGATCGACTTATCAAACACCGGAATTTTGGTCACGGTATTTTCATCGCTATCACGCAGCGACTGCAGGATTTCAATCCCCAGCTCAATATCATGGGTGCCAGGCACGCCGCGGGTCGCCAGTAATGGGTGCACCTGTTCACCCAGCTGCTCCCGCTCATCGTGAGTTTTATATAAATCATCGATCGAGAAACCGACCACCCGCAGGCCAAAACCATCACAGAGGATCGACTCCAGCAGGTTAAACAGCGTGGACTTGCCAGCCCCCTGGGCACCATTAACACCCACCACCAGCGGCCCTGTCTGCTGCTGTTTACGGCAGACCAGCCAGGCCCCCAGCGGCACATAGATCTGCTCCAGCAGATCCACCAGCCCCAGATCAATTTTCAGTGACTCAAGGGTAGAGGCAAACGCCCGCTCCACCGCCTTAACCACGTCCCGGCGTTGCTGGTAGCGACAGCACAGCTGATCACTGGGCCACTGGGTTAACAGATTCATGTACGGTTTACTCCGTGAGTGGATTACGCTGGAACCAGCTCTGCAACCACTGAATGTGCGCCGGTTCCATTAAAGAAGGGGCATGGCCAATATCCGGTAACGACAACAGCTCCAGCCCCGGCGTCTGTGCCTCCATCTGCTGTACCGTCTCGGCCAGCAATACATCTGATTGCTGTCCCCAGATCAGTGCCCGTGGGCAACGAATCGCCTGCCAGAAGGGCCACAGATCAATATCCATATCCATTGCCGCCGCTTTTTCAGCCGCAACCGCCAGTGCCGGGTCATAGTGCAGCGCTAGCTGGCCATTGGGCAGCTGGCGCACCCCGTGTTGTGCCAGGTGCGTCCACTGGCTGTCAGTAATGTGGCGCAGGGCCGGGTAATGACGGCGTAAAAACTGCTCCACCTCAGCCTGATTGCTGAAGCGCTGCTCCCCCATATACTGGCTGATACGCTTTAGCGATGCCTTGGGCACCAGGCTGCCAATATCATTGAGCACCAGTCGCCTGATCGGTGACTCAGGAAACGCCGCCAGCGCCATGCCGATAATGCCGCCCATGGAGGTTCCCAGCCAGCTGACCTTATCCACATTCAGCCGGGCGATCAGCATCATCATATCCTGCACGTACTGGCCAATTTCATAAGGCGCTCCCTCGGGCAACCATTCGCTGGTGCCCCGGCCCACCACATCCGGGCAGATCACCCGGAAGTCCGAGGACAACGCCTGAGCCAGATCATCAAAGTCGCGGCTGTTACGGGCCAGCCCATGGACGCAGATTAATACCTGCGGGTTGTTAGGGTCTCCCCAGCTGCGATATTGCATTCGGTGAATGCCACGCGGGTTCAGACAAAGCACAGTTTCGGTCTGCATCATATCCTCCTGATCCATCAGTCATACACCGACCCAGCGCTGACATTCAAAGTCAGCCAGCCAGCGCCACAAAAACCCTACGTTACCATGCCGCAGCAGCGGCCCCAAACCTCTCCATCGCGCACCAATAACCACCGAGCAATGCAAAACCGTGCTACAACTGTGATACTTAAGACACTGCTGATTCACTCAATCACGGCGGGAAACACACAACACCCGCTGACAGGGGGTCGTTAACGCCATGGACGCCAATACCCGTCCCGAACCCACCCGGCTCAACCGGTTATTACGCATTGCGCTGCCACTACTGTTACTGGCCGCCGGTGTGCTGGTGTATAAAACGCTGCAGGCATCACGCCCTCAGCCCGTGACAGCAGTACCGGTGGAAAAGGTCTGGACGGTACATACCCAGCTGGCCCGCCCAGCCAGCCATCAGCCGGTGTTAACCCTCTATGGCCGGGTAGAATCCCCCCGCATGACCCGGCTGACGGCTGCCGTTACCGCCTTTGTGCAGCAGGTTTACTCTGATGAAGGCCAGCCCGTCAGCAAAGGCGCGTTGCTGGTGCAGCTCGACCCTCACGATGCCCAGCTGCTGGTACAACAACGCGAAGCAGACCTGGCTGCGATCAATGCCCAGATTAATACCGAGCAGGTGCGCCATCAGGCAGATCAGAACGCCCTGAAAATCGAAACCGAGTTACTGGCCCTGTCACGCCGGGCCGTCAAACGGTTTGAAAACCTGGCCCGGCGCAAGGTGGGCAGTGAAGAGCAACTCGACGATGCCCGGCGCAACTGGCAACAGCAGGCGCTGGCACTCAACAGCCGTCGTCAGGCGCTAAACGACCACCCCAATCGCCTCGCTCAGCTCAAGGCCACTCGCCAGCGCCGTCAGGCCGAACTGGACAGTGCCCAGCTCGACCTGCAGCGCACCCGAATCAGCGCACCCTTTGATGGCCGTATCGCCGCCCTGCAGGCCGTCCCGGGAGACCGGGTCCGCAGTGGCGATCCGCTGATCAGCCTCTACAATCCGGCCCGGCTGGAAATCCGTGCCCAGGTGCCGGATCGTTTTCTGGCCAGTATCCGCAACGCCCTGCATAACCCATCCCAGCTAGGGGCTACGGCCCGGCTCAGTGAGCGTGTCATCCGGCTGCGGCTCGACCGGCTGGCCAGTGAGGTCGATGGAGGCCGGGCCGGGGTTGATGCCCTGTTCACCGTCGATGAGCCACAACAGCTGGAACCCGGCAGGGCCCTGCCACTGCAATTACACCTGCCGGCACAACACAATGTTGTCGCCCTGCCGCCTCAGGCCTTATACGGGCTGGACCGGATCTACCGGGTCATTGACGGGCGGCTGGACGGGCTGCAGATTGAGCGCATCGGCAGCACCACCAGCAGCAACGGTGATACCCGGGTGCTGGTACGCAGCCTGCAACTGCAGCCCGACGACAGTATCGTTATCACCCAGCTGCCCAATGCGATCTCGGGCCTGAAAGTCAAAGAGGCCTGACAATGACGGGACTGATCAGCCTGTTCGCCCGTCACCGGGTCGCCGCTAACCTGATGATGTTACTGATTATTCTTGCCGGGCTATGGAGCGCTCAGCGCCTCAATACCCAGTTTTTCCCCACCTTCGAACTGGATGTCATCACCGTTCAGGTCAGCTGGTCGGGCGCTGCCGCCGAAGATATCGAGCGCTCGGTCATCCTGCCCGTCGAAGAAGAACTCAAAGCCCTGACCGATATTGACACCCTCTATGCCACCGCCAGGCAGGGGTCGGCCTCCTTTCGGCTGGAGTTAAAAGAAGACAGTGATGTGGACGTTGCCCTGGATGAGGTCAAACAGCTGATCGACAACGTGCGCAACGAACTGCCCGACGATGCCGAAACACCTCGGGTACAAAAAGTCATTCGTTATGAGTCCATTGCCAGCCTGCTGCTCAGCGCCGAAGGCGGCACCCTGCAGGAACTGCGCAACCTGGCCCGGCAGTTTGAGCGCGAACTATTGGCGTTGGGGATTAGCAAAATCACCTTCCAGGGTATGCCCCGTCAGGAGATCAATATTCAGGTGCCCTCCGCCCAGCTGCATGAGCTGGGCATGACGCTGAACCAGATCGCAGCCGTGGCGCGCAGTCGTAGTCAGGATATTCCAGCCGGGCTGGCCGCCCGTGACGAGGGTGCTCGGCAGATCCGCAGCCTGAGCCAGCAGCGTGATGTCGAAGGTTTCCGGCAGTTACCGCTGATCACCGAACAACAGGGGCGGCTGATACGACTGGGCGATATTGCCAGCATCAAATGGCAGGAAAAACAGGGCCAGAACTGGCTCAGCTATCAGGGTCAGCCCGCTATTCTGATCAAATTGCGCCGTACCGAAAACGACGACACCCTGCAGATGGCGGATATTCTCAACCGCTGGCTGGCAACCACCCGCACCGAGCTGCCGCCGGGGATATCCCTGCAGACCTTCGATGAACGCTGGCAACCAATCAAAGAGCGGATCAACCTGCTGCTGAAAAATGGCCTGGGCGGGCTGGTGCTGGTGGTCTGTATTCTGTTTCTGTTTCTCAATGCCCGCGTCGCCTTCTGGGTCACCATCGGCATCCCGGTATCGTTCCTCGCCACGCTGGCGGTGCTCTATAGCATTGGCGGCTCGATCAATATGATCAGCCTGTTTGGCATGATCATGGCGCTGGGGATTATTGTCGATGATGCCATTGTGGTGGGTGAAGACACCCTCACCCACCTGCAGATGGGCGAAGATGGCCTGACCTCCGCCATTGGCGGTGCCATGCGGATGCTGCCGCCGGTAACCGCCTCCTCGCTGACCACCATCGCCGCTTTTCTGCCACTGCTACTGATCAGCGGCACCATTGGTAATATCCTGATCGATATTCCGACGGTGGTGATCTGTGTGATCGCCGCCTCACTGGTCGAGTGCTTTCTTATCCTGCCCGGCCACCTGCACCACAGCCTGCATAAGGCCAGCGACCTACGTCCGAGTCGAGTGCGCCTCAGGCTTGATCAGCTGTTCAACCAGTTCCGTGATGGCCCCTTCCGTCGGCTGGTACAACGGGCGATCAGTTTTCGCAGCACCACCCTGGCCGCCGCCATCATGATGTTTATTATCGGCCTGGGGTTGCTGGCCGGTGGCCAGCTGAAATTCTCCTTCTTCCCCGCAGTTGAGCGTGAGTCGATGACCGCCAGTGTGCAGTTTGTCGCGGGCACCTCAGCCCAGCAGGTCAACCGGTTCCTGGCCCAGCTGGAGCAACAGCTCTACCTCAGTGAAACCGAACTGGGCGGGTCACTGGTCCGGCTCGCCTACCAGTCCCACCGCAGCGCCTCCTTTGCCCGTAACAGCGCCAGCAATAACGGCGATGAGCTGGGCACCCTCCATGTCGAACTGATGCCACTGGATAACCGCACCATCAGCAATGCTGAGCTGATTCGACACTGGCGGGAAAAACTCACCCTGCCACCGGGTATCGAACGTTTCGCTATCAGCCTGGCCGCTGCCGGACCACCGGACAAGCCGATTGATATCAAGCTGACCGGCAGTGATATCAATCAGCTCAAAGCCGCTTCACTGGCAGTACAGGCACTGTTGAAAGGTAAACCCGGCCTGAGCAATGTGGATGATGATCTGCCCTTCGGTAAATCACAGCTGATCTACCAGCTGACCCCTGCCGCCCGTGCCGCCGGGCTGACGCTGGAAAGCGCAGGGCGGCAGCTGCGAGCCGCCTTTGATGGCATCGAGATCCAGTCGTTCTATCTGCGTCAGGATGAAATCGAAGTACGACTGCAGCTGGCCGACCAGGAGCGCGACAGTTTCAGCGCACTGGAACAACTGCCAATGATGCTGGCCGATGGCAGTATTACCCCGCTCTCCAATGCTATCGAGTTCAGTGCCCAGCGCGGCGTCGATCTGCTGGCACGGGTCGATAGCCAGATGGCCGTCAGCATCACCGCCGACCTGGATGAAAGCCGGGCCAATGCCAACGAGATCGTCGCCGAGCTGCGGGCCGGGCCGTTGTTACAGATTCAGTCAGACTTTGGCGTCGCCCTGAGTTTTGAGGGCAAAGATCGCCGCCAGCGCGAAACTCTGAAAGATATGCGCACCGGCTTATTGCTGGCCGTCATACTGATTTTTATTATTCTGGCCTGGGTGTTTGCGTCATGGAGCTGGCCCATCGCCGTGATGCTGGCCATTCCGCTGGGGCTGACCGGCGCAATTTTTGGCCACCTGCTGCTGGGGCTGGACCTCACCGTGCTATCACTGTTCGGCCTGTTCGGCCTGTCGGGAATCGTCATCAACGACTCTATCGTGCTGATTACCTTCTATAAGAAACTGCGCAGCGAAGGGGTCAGCGCCGAGCTGGCAATTGTGGATGCCGCCTGCGCCCGTTTGCGGGCTGTACTGCTAACCTCACTCACCACCATCGCAGGCCTGACACCGATTCTGTTCGAGACCTCACAACAGGCTCAGTTTCTGATCCCCATGGCCGTTGCCATCGTCTTTGGCCTGGCCTGGGGCACGGTGTTAATCCTGTTAGTGATTCCAGCGGTACTGATGATGATTGAAAGCGCTCGCCACTGGCTATTGCCCCGACGCTATCAGGACGAATCCACTTCAACACGAAAGAGTAACTAGAATTTAGTTAGTGACTACTAAAAAACACGGACAAATTGATACAGATTACCAATGTCACCCGCGCAAAGTTGTTAGTATTCTTGACCGCATATCTCAGTTCAGGCAACCGGCAACCCCATGGCAGTACTCCCGCATCACCTTGGTCACTTCATTCGTGAAGTTTCACCGCTCACCGGCACCGCATTTATGCAGCGCCTGCTGTCGTTTATCAACGATAACTGTGATGCCCAGCTGACCCTGATTGGCGAGCCACTCCAGGCTGACACCTGGCCAACACTGCAAATTAACTATGCCCGACACCAGCAGCAGACGCTGCCAGCCTTCGCGCTTGACCTGAAGGACAGCCTGCTGGCCAGCGCCTGGCAGCATGAGAGTGATAGCCTGAACTGGCTGACCAACCTCAGCACCGACCAGCTGCCTGCAGCCCTGCAACGTTACAGTCTACATAGTTTTCTGACCATCAACCTGCACCCGGTTGCTGACCAGCCTTCGGGACTGCTGATTCTGTCCTTTGAGCAGTCGCCTTCAGCAGACCAGATTGAAGCACTGGAATTGCTGCTGCCCATTATCAGCAGCCGGCTGGCAGCCGAACTGGGCCGTATCAGCGCCGAGAACAGACTGCAGGACCACCTGATTCAGACTAATCTGCTGATCGACAGTCTGCCCAACGCTATTGTTTTTAAAGATGGCAGCGGTAACTGGCTGAGGATCAATCAGGCCGCCAGTGAGCTCTGGAACATTGACCAGAAAGACTTTGATCATGTACCCGAGCCAATGATTGCAGCGCGCTACCCACATACGGCGGAGCTGCTCGAGCAGTGCCACTTTTCCGATGAAATCACCTGGCGCCAGGGTGAGCTGAGCAGCTCTACCGAGTATCACCAGGGTCCCAGCAAGCTGCATACCTATGAAGTCCTGAAGCAGCCAATATATGGCCCTGGCGGCCAGCGTCATCGAATGATGGTTGTCGCCAACGATATAACTGTCCAGCTGGAAACCCAGAACGAATTACGACTGTCCGCTTCGGTGTTTGAAAACAGCGTGCAGGGTATCGTTATCACCGATGATAAAGGACGGATCGAACGACTTAATGGCGCAGCCGGGAAAATGATTGGCCGTCAACCGACACAGATGCTCAGCCGCTCTTCCGTTGCCCTGCTCAGCCATAAGCAGGCCAGTGATGCCATCAATCAGATTGCCCCGGCCCTGAACAGCCAGGGTGGCTGGCAGGGGGAACTGTGGTTGCGCCACAGCGATGGTCACGAATTTCCGGTCTGGATGGGTATCAGTGCCCTGCGTGATAACCAGGGCAATATTCGCCACTATATCGGCCAGTTCCACGATACAACCGATGAAAAAAGCACCGAAGACTATATTTACCGGCTCAGCCACTTCGATACTCTGACCGGACTGCCGAATCGAAATTCACTGTTGCAACACCTGGAACGGCTGGCTGAAAAGCAGCAAACCTTTGCCGTGCTACATCTGGATATCAACCGGCTAAAGCTGATTAACGACTCGCTGGGCCATCATATCGGTGATCTGCTGCTCAAGCAGGTCGCCGCCATGCTGACAGATACCGCCCGCCACGCCAATTACATCGCCCACCTGACCGGGGATGAGTTTGTGATCGTACTGACGCCTAACGAGATTTTCGGCGAAGGATTGGCTGGTGTGGTGCAAGATACCCTGGAGCATGTGCAGGACCGTTTCTACGCGCCGTTCAACATTGGCCCACACAGCATTAACACCAGCGCCAGCATCGGTATCGCCCAGTACCCTGATAATGGCAGCCAGGCCGAACGTCTGCTGCGTGCCGCCGATACCGCCGTCAGCCATGCCAAACAGGGCAACCAGAGTTTCGCGTACTACGATGCCAGTATGAACGTACAGCTGCTGCACCGGCTCAAGCTGGAGCACCAGCTGGCAGGTGCGCTGGAGCGCAACGAATTTGAAGTCTATTACCAGCCCCAGTACGACACGATCAATAAGCGCATCATCGGCTGTGAAGCTCTGCTACGCTGGCACAACCCAGAAATGGGGATGGTCTCCCCCAGTGAATTTATTCCGGTCGCTGAAGAAACCGGCCTGATCGTCCCCATCGGCAGCTGGGTTTTACGCCAGGCCTGCCAGGACATGGCGGACCTGATCGGCAGCGGGTTCCGGCTGAAACATATGGCCGTCAATCTCTCTGCCGCTCAGTTCCTCTCATCAGACCTGGTACCCATGGTCGCCGATATTTTAGAGCTGACTGGACTGAAAGCTTCAAGCCTGCAGCTGGAAATTACCGAGAGCATCGTCATCGATGACCTGCGCAACACCCTGATTATCCTGCAACAGCTGCGCGAACTGGGCACCACCCTGGCACTGGATGACTTTGGCACCGGCTATTCATCACTGAGTTACCTCAAGCAGCTGCCGATTGATAAACTCAAAATCGACCGCTCCTTTATCGAAAACATCGAAGACGACCTGGCCGATGCCGCCATTGCCGAAGCCATCATCAATATGGCCGCGGCACTCAAACTGGATGTCATCGCCGAAGGCGTCGAAACCGCTGAACAGATCGACGGCCTGCAGCAGATAAACTGCAATGAGATCCAGGGCTTCTATTTTGCCCATCCTATGCCAATGGAGGCCTTAATCGACTTCCTGCATAAACATGGCTGTAACCGTTTCCAACGCATCCCCATGGCTGCACTCTGAACCGACCACCGCCGAGATCTGCCTTAGCAGGCTGAAACCACTTCAGCCTGCACCAGCCGTAAACTGGCCGGGTCGAGCCAGCTAAACTCAAGCCCCAGTTCATACTGTTGCTGAGATAACCGCCGTTGATACACCGCCCTGGCGTCACAACGTACGGTTTCCCCCGCCAGGGAAAAGCACAACGACAGTTCCAGCGGAACGCCCATCTGCAGCGCATAGACCTTTGCCAGCGATGCATCACCCGCCACCAGCAAGCCGCCTTCACTCAGATTGATCACCATGCCCTGCGCCTGAGCACCAATACAGTTAATTAATTCAACGGGGATTTGCGCATCAGCACGGGGATATAAACGTCGTTCCTCAGACATACTACACCTTTGATTGAGGGGTACGCTTGCTACAGCTCAGCAGGCCAAGCTAGCAGGACAAAATATGGAATTAATTCTCATTAGCAGTTGACAGCCAGCAAGATGGTATTGATAATGATTATCAACACGGCAACTAACGTTTATGGAGGCCATCACCCGGATATTTGCTCATTCACGACCTCACCTCACCTCATTTATTTTCGGTAGCCTGTGGCTACCGTTTTTTTTGCCGCTCTATTATCAACCGCCAGCAGACAGAAGTGAAACAGACGCTCAAATTCATTGATCCCCTCAACCTTAAGTCGTATAGATGAACCACCGACCCGGGTTATTCCGACTCTGTTGATCAGGTATAATCGCCGACCAATAATAACGTGGCCAATCCCATCCGAGTGTCTGTCATGCAGTACTCTGACTGCCGGTATTCAGGGTGATAAGCCAGTCACCCAGATGCTGCTCAGCCTGGCCGATGGGCACCTGAAGAGAACCCCGATATGAACCACGAGCTGCAACGTCTGCAACCCTATCCGTTTGAAAAATTGACCGCATTGAAAAACGCTGTCACACCGCCTGCTGAGCTGCCTCACATCGCCCTGTCGATTGGTGAGCCCAAGCACCCGGCACCGGCATTCGTCGCCCAGTCGCTGATCGATAATATGGCCCGACTGGCCAATTATCCGACCACTAAAGGTCTGCCTGAGCTGCGCCAGACCATCAGCCAGTGGGCTGAGAAACGCTTCTCACTGACACCTGGCAGCCTGGATGCGGAAAACAACATTCTGCCCGTTAACGGTACCCGTGAAGCGATCTTTGCTTTCACTCAGGCAGCCGTGAACCGTACCGATGATGCGCTGGTACTGTCACCAAACCCGTTCTACCAGATTTACGAAGGCGCGGCTTACCTGGCCGGTGCCGAGCCGTATTACCTGAACTGCGCGGCAGAAAACAACTTCATCCCCGACTACGATGCCATCAGCGCCGATATCTGGCAGCGCTGCCAGTTGCTGTTTCTGTGCTCGCCTAGCAACCCGACCGGCAGTGTCACAGATCTGGCGACCCTGAAAAAACTGATCGCCCTGTCCGACCAGTACGATTTCATCATCGCCTCTGACGAGTGCTACTCCGAAATCTATCTGGATGAGGCGCAGCCACCGGTTGGCCTGCTGCAGGCCTGTGCTGAACTGGGCCGCGACGATTACAAAAACTGTATCGTCATGCACAGCCTGTCCAAGCGTTCCAACCTGCCGGGCCTGCGTTCAGGCTTTGTTGCCGGTGATGCGGCTCTGCTGGGCCCATTCCTGCAGTACCGCACCTACCACGGCTGCTCCATGCCGGTACAGACCCAGCTGGCCTCCATCGCCGCCTGGAACGACGAAGCCCACGTGCTGGATAACCGCGATCAATACCGGCAGAAATTCGATGCCGTGCTGGAGATCCTCTCCCCGGTCATGGACGTGAAAAAACCGGATGCCAGCTTCTATCTGTGGGCACCTACGCCGATCGCCGATGACGCCTTCGCCCAGGGCCTGTTTGAACAGCAGAACGTTACCGTACTGCCCGGCAGCTATTTGAGCCGGGAAAAAGACAGCACCGTACCCGGTGCCAACTACGTCCGTATGGCACTGGTTGCCACCGTTGATGAGTGTGTAGAAGCGGCTAAACGTATTCGCGCTTACGTTGAAAGCCTAAGCAGCTAAACCAGCATGCCCCATCTCACTCCAGGTGGGGCATATCTCCTTATTTTTCGATCACTTTCTCCTGGTTATCCACTCGGTTATTGCTGATCAGCCTGCGCCCCTCTGGTATGCTAACCGCCTCCAGAAATAGCAGGGGTTTCCTATGACCGAGCAGGCATCTGCAACGCCGGTGATGTATGGCATCAAAAACTGCGACACCATCAAAAAAGCCCGTAAGTGGCTGGACGCACATGGCGTTGCCTTCCAGTTTCATGATTACCGTGGCGATGGCCTGAGCGAAGCACAGCTGACTGGCTGGGTTAAAGAGCTGGGCTGGGAAGCGTTGCTAAATAAGCGCGGTACCACCTGGCGCAGCCTGCCCGATGAGGTTAAAAACAGCATTGATGAGGCATCGGCCATCAAGGTGATGCTGGAAAATCCCGCGTCGATTAAACGCCCCCTGCTGGACACCGGTTCACAGCGCCAGCTGGGCTTTAAAGCAGCTGAGTACGAAGCGCTGTTTTCGTAACCACGACTGACATAATTATTACGCTGTTGTCAGCGGCTGAACCACAGCCGAGACAGCTGCAGATTGACTGAATATTCGAGGAAGGTATTACATGGCTAATTTTGCACTGGGTCTGGGTGTTGGCACTAAATCATCTGCAGGTGAATGGCTGGAGGTGTATTACAACGCCCCGCTGACCAATGCCGCTGACGCCGTGGTTAACGCCGCAGCAGCGGTTGGCTACACTGGCGGTAACGCGGCAATCGAGCTGGACAATACCCAGCTGGCAGCTCTGGAAGCAGCCCTGCGTGAAGCCGGTGCTGATGATCAGGCTGAGGTCGCTGCCACTCTGCAGGGTACTGAGCAGCCACTGGTACTCTGTGTACTGGAAACCGACGCTGCACCGGCCACCACTGCTGAGGTTTACCTGAAGCTGGCACTGCTGTCCCACCGTCTGGTTCAGCCACACGGCCAGGACCTGACCGGCATGTTCGGCCTGCTGCCAAACGTTGCCTGGACCAGCGAAGGCGCGATCTCCATGGATGATCTGCCAAAACGTCAGCTGCAGGCCCGTGCTGCTGGTCGTGTACTGGACGTACAATCGGTAGATAAATTCCCGAAAATGACCAACTACGTTGTCCCAACAGGCATCCGCGTCGGCGCTGCGTCCCGTATCCGTCTGGGCGCACACGTAGGCGAAGGCACCACCGTGATGCACGAAGGCTTTATCAACTTCAATGCCGGTACGCTGGGCGTGTCCATGGTTGAAGGCCGTATCTCTGCCGGTGTAGTCGTCGGCAACGGCTCCGATATCGGTGGTGGCGCATCCACCATGGGGACACTGTCCGGTGGTAACAACGTGGTAATCTCCGTTGGCGAAAACTGCCTGCTGGGCGCGAATGCGGGTCTGGGTCTGCCACTGGGCGACCGCTGTACGCTGGAAGCAGGCCTGTATGTGACAGGCGGTTCCAAAGTAACCGTGCTGGACGACAAAAACCAGGAAGTGCAGGTGGTTAAAGCCGCTGAGCTGGCGGGCAAGCCGGATCTGCTGTTCCGTCGTAACTCCCAGAACGGCCGCATTGAGGTGAAAACCAATAAATCGGCGATCGAACTGAACGAAGAGCTGCACAAGCACAACTAAGCCCTGTGCCCTGCACCACCTGACGCCCGGCTCTGTGCCGGGCGTTCTTGCATCCGCTAATCGTTATATATTTAAACCGGAGTCCCCATGCCCCATACCACGCCCACCGTTGAACTGGCCCAGGCACTGATCCGCCGCCCTTCTGTCACCCCTGATGACGCAGGCTGCCAGGCTATGCTGATTGAGCGGCTGGAAAAGCTGGGCTTCGTCTGCGAAACCCTGCAGTTTGAAGAGGTAACTAACCTCTGGGCTCGCCGTGGCAACAGCAGCCCGCTGTTCTGTTTTGCTGGCCATACCGATGTGGTCCCAACCGGTCCCGAAGACAGCTGGAGCCAGCCGCCGTTCAGCGCCAACATCGAACAGGGTCTGATCTGGGGCCGTGGTGCAGCCGATATGAAAGGCTCTATCGCCGCTTTCGTCACTGCACTGGAACGTTTTATTGAGCATCATCAGGATCATAGCGGCTCCATCGCACTGCTGATCACCTCCGATGAAGAAGGCCCCTTCGTTAACGGCACCACCCGCGTCATCGACCACCTGGAGGCCCGTAACGAGAAGATCGACTACTGCATCGTAGGTGAGCCGACCAGCACCGCCAAAGTCGGTGATGTGATCAAGAATGGCCGTCGTGGCTCGATCAGTGGCAAGCTGACCGTGCGTGGTAAACAGGGCCATGTGGCCTACCCGCACCTGGTGCTGAACCCGATCCATAAAGCCGCTCCGGCACTGACAACCCTGTCCACTGAGGTCTGGGATGAAGGCAATGATTTCTTCCCCCCCACCAGCTTCCAGATCTCCAATATCCATGCTGGTACGGGAGCGAATAACGTGGTGCCGGGCCATGTGGAAATCGATTTCAACTTCCGCTTTTCCACTGAAGTTACTGCCGATGAACTGAAGCAGCGGGTCTGCGACATTCTTAACAGTCACGGTCTGGAATGGGATATCGACTGGGTACTGTCCGGCCATCCATTCCTGACCGCAGCCGGTTCTCTGGTGGAAGCCTGCCAGGGTGCGATCAAAGGGATCACCGGGCTGGACACCGAACTGTCCACCTCCGGCGGCACCTCGGACGGTCGCTTTATCGCCCCGACCGGTGCCCAGGTGGTCGAGCTGGGACCGATCAACGCCACCATTCATCAGATTGACGAACGGGTCAGCGTCAATGATCTCAACACCCTGTCCGATGTCTACCAGAACATCCTCGCCCGGTTGCTGACAGAATCATGAGTGAACAGACCCTTGCCTGCCCGGTCTGCCGGGCCACCCTGAATCAGAACGGCAGTAATCTTCGCTGTGACGCTGGCCACAGTTTCGACCGGGCCCGCCAGGGTTACTGGAACCTGTTGCTGGTGCAGAAAAAGCGCAGTAAAGACCCTGGCGACAACACTACGATGGTGCAGGCCCGGCGAGATTTTCTTGACCAGCACTATTACCAGCCGCTCTCCGATGCAGTGAACACTCTGGCAGTGGACAGCCTGAAAGATACCCACATGCCAAAGGTTATGGATATGGGCTGCGGTGAAGGTTACTACACTGACCGACTGCAGCAGGCCCTTGTGGATAACAATAGTTTTCCACAACTGAGCGCGCTGGATATTTCCAAGCACGCGGTCAAGGCCGCCTGTCGCCGCAATAAACAGATTCAGTGGATGGTCGCCTCCGGCGCGGATATGCCGTTACCAGCAAACTCCCAGGATCTGCTCTGCGTACTGTTCAGCCGCCTGATGCCAGAACCCTTTGCCCGAGTTATCAAACCTGGCGGCCAGCTGCTGATCGCCTGGCCCGGCGAACAGCACCTGATTGAGCTGCGCCAGCATATCTACGATGAGGTACGCGGTTCCCAATTCGACCCAATCGCTCAGCTGAGCGAGCAGTTCGAACTGACCTCACAGCAGCAGGTCAGCTATCCGTTTACCCTGCAGCGGCAGGCAGATATCCAGGCGCTGCTGGATATGACCCCGCATGGCCAGCGCCTGGCTGGTGACAAGCGCGCCCGGCTGGATGCGCTGGACAGCCTGCCACTGACACTGGATGTTAATCTGGCACTGCTACGTAAGAAACCAGACTGAGCGATGCTAACGCGGATAAAACAACGCCTGCTCAGCCAGGCGGATAACACCCAGCAGAATCTGAAACTGCTGCTCGGCGGTTTTGTCAGTTTCCTGCTGGGGGTTGCCCTGGTAGCCGGAAGTGATTTTCTGCTACCCCCTTCCTTCTTGCAGGAGCTACTGGCGCTGGCTGGCTTGATCATGATGGGCGGCGGCCTCATACTGGCCGCGCTGGGCTATATCAGCCTCAGCCTGCTAAGACTGTTTCGCTTTTTTAACAATGAGCCCGGTAATGACTGAACAACACCATCCTGATATCGAGATCTACATTAAAAGCCGTACGCTGGAAGAGATCGAAGCCTGGCTGGCCAGCCTGGGCTCACTGCAGAAAGTAACCAGCAAAGGGCTGACCCACGACTACCAGCTGACACTGGACGACCAGTGTATGCCGATCATGATGCATGAAAAAGTGGCCGGTAAAGCCTGGCTGAGCCTGTGGTTTAAAGAGAACCTGACGCCCTGGAATCAGGATCTGGATTGCGCCCGCGCCGCTTCAAAGGCAATGAACACGCAGATCCGCTGCGTCACCTCTGGCTGGAGTGACGGCGATGAACCAGATGAATACTGGAAGATCGAAAACGGCGACGAAGAGAAGATGATCTGGCGCAGCTGAGCAACGCCAGATAATAGGCAGCGGGTCAGGCCCGTTGCGCTGCCCACTGCTGATAGCCCACCGCCAGTATAATCAGCACCAGGCCAATATAGGTGGAGGGGTGAATCACCTCCCCCAGAATCTGGCTGATAAACACCAGCGACAGAAACGGCGACAGGAAAATCAGGTTACTGACTCGACTGGTATGGGTCGCTTTCTTCATCGCCCCCAGCCACAACATAAACGCCAGCCCCATCTCAAACACCCCCACATAAGCCGCTCCGACCAGGCCTTGCCAGGGCATCGCAAAACCATCGGTAAACGCCACCAGCAACAGCACCAGCGGCAGGCTGACCAGAAAGCTGATCAGCAAACCCAGTGTGGGCGGTGCCGTGCTGCGGGTGTTGAATATCCAGTACAGCGCCCATAACAGGGTACTGATCAGTGCCAGCGCTACTCCCAGTGGACTATCGAAATCCAGCGCCAGCAGATCACCACGCGTTGAGATAACCACCACACCCAGATACCCCAGCAACAGCGCTACGATGTCGGCCCGCTGTAAGGTCTGCCCCAGCAGCGGCACGGCCAATACCGATAACATCAGCCCCCAGGTGTAGTTCAGCGGCTGGGCCTGCTGAGCAGGCAGCAAGTCATAGGCCTGAAACAGGATCGCGTAATAGGCACAGGGGTTAATCAGCCCCAGTAATAGAAACAGCCCCGGCGTTTTACGAAAACAGCCGACCAGCTCGCCCCACTGACGCTGCAGGGTCACCGCCACCGATAGCACCACAATAGATACCACTGTGGCCCCGGCCAGCAGCTGAAACGGCGTCACATACTGCAAAGACAACTTGAACGCGGTTGCCACTGTCGACCAGCACAATACTGCCAGCCCACCGAGAAGCATCGCCTGGCGCTGATTTTTTTCTACCACAACATCGGTCACTCGACAGTCTCCCTGCAGACCTGAATAAAAGTGTGCCGCGAATGTAACAACGCCAGCAAGTCGCGTCCAGTCAACGGCTGGTATCGCGGCGTCAGTCTACCGAAGAGGGAACAGAATAGAGAAAGCAACAGAAGCGGTGGGCACAGCAGAATACACAGGCATAATCAGCGCATGAAACAGGCGTAAAAGCTAGGCGCCGACACTAATCTGCTGACGGGAGGTGGCAATCTCATCCAGCATCAGCTTACCGGCTGACATTAACGAGATTTTAGCAAAGTTATCCGCTGCACGACGACTTGAACGTGGCGTGACAGATTCCGTCGAGAGATGACTGACCAGGTAGGCATAGTCACCGGACAGATTGTCATTGATAGAATGGTTAAGACGGCTGACCACTTCTGGAGTATGCAGCTCATTGGGATCAACATACAGATCCACTTCCGGCTCCGGCAACTGAAAGTCACCACCGCTGCGCTGAACCTCTGGCCGATAGAACTCCTGGTTAGTCGAAATCAGGCTCATCAGCATAGAAAACTGCGCACCATTGCCGCCCTGAACCGCCTGGGTCAGGTTGCCGGTGTACGTTTCTATACGATCTGTTATGCGGTTCGTCTGCATCGCCTGTGATACCAGTGAGTAGCCATTCCCTGTATTAGCGGCCTCGGGGTAGAATCCTTTAGAACATTTTTCAGGACGTTGATCTATGAGCCGCTGGCGACCCCCTCAACCTCGAAGTTCCAATTATATCACAGCCGAAGGTTACCACCGGCTCAACGACGAGCTGAAATACCTGTGGAAGGTAAAACGCCCTGAGGTTACCCAGGCCGTTAAAGAAGCTGCCGCCCAGGGTGACCGCTCGGAAAACGCCGAATATATTTACGGTAAAAAACAGCTACGTGAAATTGATCGCCGGGTGCGTTACCTGTCCAAACGACTGGATCATATCAAAATGGTGGACCAGATCCCGGCTAACCAGAATACGGTCTTTTTCGGTGCCTGGGTTAGCCTGATCGACGAAGAGAACAACGAAAACCGCTACCGTATTGTTGGTCCGGATGAAATTAGCGATGCCGACGGTTATATCAGTATGGACTCACCGCTGGCCAAAGCCCTGCTGAAGAAGCAGCTCGGTGACGAAGTGATGCTGGAAAAGCCCAACGGCGATGAAATCTGGTATGAAATTAGCCAGGTGGAATACGTCCCTTACCGCCAGCTATAAACCTGGCACGGATCTGCCGGTTGTCAGAGGCGGCTTGCCATACTCTGGTGACACAGCAATACGCCAGACAGCAAAAATTCACAGCATGCTGTGTTTTTAATTTCAAATAGGGTAGGTTTATTACGGTATAAGAAGATGGTGGGTCGTATAGGATTCGAACCTATGACCAATTGGTTAAAAGCCAACTGCTC
>OJDH01000058.1_pt1 | contig 93787 bp, 75 predicted proteins | sample 1592761 | NCBI WGS metagenome assembly OJDH01 (sample SAMN05416855, study PRJEB24817) | seawater metagenome | isolation source: Sea water | place: Canada:Atlantic | collected 2013-11 | reverse complement strand
GGCGCGCCATTGACATTCCTAAACGCGCATTTGTACCGCTGCAATGGGCCGAATCCTTGGAGCACATGTTAGCCTTGAGCCGGGATAGAATGGACTATTTCGATGAGCCTGCTCACCTTGTTGGCTTTTCAATGGGAGGCTATGTGGCCGCATTGAGTGCATTAGAGCAGCCACAGAAGGTCGCATCACTGACCTTGATCGGAAGCTACCCAGGCCAGTTTGGGGAGCAAGAGCGTCAAGCGCGCAAAAATATTATTCAGGCAATAAAGAATAAAAAATACCAAGGTATGAGTGACAGTCGCTTAAAGCAGTTTGTGTACTCTTTGGATAACACCCAAGTCATAGATATAATCAAAGCGATGGAAAGCGACTTAGGCCCAGCTGTGTTGGCCGCGCAGATGAGTGCGTTGAGTGAGCGAGAAGATCTTACAGGCCGCTTAGGAAAGGCCCGTTTTGACGTGCATTTGTTGGTGGGTGATGAGGATAAAATAGCGCCGCCAAACAAGATAACAGCATTAGGCGCAGACATTACAGGTAGCCAACTACACGTATTTAATAGCACTGGACATATGGTGCCACTCGAGCAGCCCGAAGCGCTGGCTCAGTATTTTGCTGAAAATTTCAGCTAAATTACCCTTATAGCCTTGCAATACCTGTAGTGGGCGGCATAATGCGCGGCTGCTAAGTACAGCGAGATACGAGAAGAATCATGAGCCAATTTAAATCCAAAGAAGAAGCAGCCGAATCCGGCGTTTATATCCGTAAAATCCAGAGCTTTGTTAAGCGCGAAGGTCGTTTAACTAAGGGCCAAGAAAAGGCAATCGAAAGCAATTGGGAAACCATGGGCTTAGAGCATAAATCTGGTTTGCTCGATATGAACGAAGTGTTTGGTCGCACGGCTCCGGTGGTGTTAGAAATTGGTTTTGGTATGGGCAAATCATTAGTCACTATGGCAAAAAATGAGCCTGACAAGGATTTTATCGGTATTGAAGTACATCGCCCAGGTATTGGTGCATGTTTGGCTGACGCCCAAGAGCAAGGTGTAACCAATTTACGTGTTTATGAACATGATGCTGTTGAAGTCTTGGCCGATTGTATTGCTGATGGCAGCTTGAGCCGCATGCAGTTGTTCTTTCCAGATCCTTGGCACAAGAAGCGTCACCACAAACGCCGTATTGTTCAGCCTGAGTTTGTTGAAAAATTACGTAGCAAATTGGCGATTGGCGGTGTTTTTCACATGGCGACAGACTGGGAAAACTACGCAGAGCATATGCTAGAAATAATGGCCGTAGCGCCGGGTTATAAGAACTTGTCATCTACCAGTGATTATGTGCCACGCCCAGAGCAACGGCCGTTGACTAAGTTTGAGCAGCGCGGCCATCGTTTAGGCCACGGTGTGTGGGATTTGATGTTCGAGAGAGTAGCATAATGTTAAGTGCAGCAAGCCAAGTATTATTGCGTAGCGAAGAGCTACTCGAGCAAGGAAAATGGTTGCTCGTAAACCCCACCGATGGCCATGTTTTTTCAGAGCTTTCGAATCCAGAAGTTTATGGTTTTCATCAGTTTTTTGATATTTATGAGCAAAGTATTGCAGCGGCGAAAGCTCAAGGGCGCGACACTCAGCACCAATTTGTAGCTGCATATGATACCGATGCCTCGTTTGACGGTGCAGTCTTGTATTTACCTAAAGCGAAAGCCCATGGGCAAATGTTGCTCGCGAATATCGTGGCATGTTTGAAACCTGGCGCTACTTTGTTGGTGGTAGGTGAGAATAAAGGCGGTATCAAAAGCGCGGCTAAGCTTTTAACTCCATACTCAGATAATGTGAATAAAATTGACTCTGCTCGTCACTGCGCCATGTTTGCAGCTGTGGTTGATAAACCTGTGGCGCCATTTGATATCACAAAATGGCAAGATGTATCAGAGCAGCAAGTGGCTGATATTAGCTTTAAAGTGTGCTCATTGCCGGGGGTATTCAGTCATGGTGAGTTGGATAAAGGTACCCAACTATTGCTTGATAACATCGACAGGGTGGTGTCAGGTCGTATTTTAGATTTTGCTTGCGGTGCGGGTATTATCGGTTGCTTCGCGGGCCTTAAAAACCCACAGGCTCAGGTCGTGATGAGTGATGTGAGTGCATTGGCTATATATTGCTCGCAGAAAAGTGCTGAGTTAAATGGTGTAAAAGCACAGGTAATTCCCTCAAATGGCTTACGGGCGTTGACGGGTAAATTTGCCCAAGTGTTTACCAATCCACCGTTTCACACGGGGATTAAAACAGATTACTCGGTTACCGAGGGTTTTATGCAGCAGCTTAAAAACCATTTACAAGACCGAGGCAGCCTGATTTTGGTGGCCAATAAGTTTTTGCGCTACGCGGATGAACTCGACAAACAGTTCAAATCCGTTCAGACGTTAACAGAAACGACTAAGTTTAGTGTTTATTGTTGTCGTCGTTGATTGCAGTTATATTAATGCGTTAATAGAGCAAGCATATGTCTTTGAGTCCATGTTAATCAGTATCGCTATGATTTTCCGATAGGGCAGTGAATCGAGAAACCAATGGGGTATAGTGTTGATGAAAGTATTATTCGTTGTATCTGAGGTTGAAGATCTGGTTAAAACTGGCGGGCTAGCAGATGTGGCTAAAGCGCTCCCCATTGCATTAAGCGAAATGGGCCACGAAGTGTGTATTGTTATGCCTTACTACAAAATGTTGGCAGAGCAACATCCGGGTGAAGATTGCGCTGGGCCGCAGGCACTTTTTGCCAGCCGCAAACCCTACGATTTTACGATTAAACGCTTACAGATTGGCAATGTGCCCGTTTACGCAATAGATTACCCAGCTTACTTTGCACGTGATGGATTATATTCTGATAGCTATCACGCTTATCCTGACAACGCTGAGCGTTTTGCCTTTTTTGCCCAAGGGGCATTGCAAGTCGCTAAAGCGTTAGATTTCCAGCCAGATATTGTGCATTGCAATGATTGGCATACGGCGCTAACGCCTTATTTTATGAGCATTGATGATAGTGGCTTCTTTGATCGAAGCCGCAGTATCTTTACTATTCACAATGGCGCATATCAGGGCACACATCGTTTTTCAGATATTCCTTTTTTGCAGCCGCATTATTTACTTCACTCGCAATTAGACGGTGATGCGTTGAATTTTGTACGCATGGGTATTCGCTATGCGCATAAAATTAATGCGGTGAGTCCAAATTATGCTCAAGAATTGTTAACACCTTTGGGCTCGCATCATTTGTACCATGAGTTTCAGCAACGCCGGAATGATTTAAGCGGTATTCTAAATGGTTGTGATTACACCCAGTGGGATCCCATCAATGACCCGCACATTATTCAAACCTATACCGCTGATGATATGAGCGGTAAAGAGAAGTGCAAAATTGATTTACAGCGAGAAGCACAAATACCGCAAGATTTAGGCATACCGCTGGTGGGCATGGTCTGTCGATTAACTGAACAAAAAGGCTTTGGCTACATATTGCCTATGCTTGAGCAACTTATGCAGCATAATGTTCAGTTGGTGATTATTGGCACAGGCGACCCGCAGATAAGCCATACATTGCGTAGTGTTGCACAGCGACATCCACAAAAGCTCGCGTTTATCGAAGCATTCAGTGTACAAAAAGCCCATATGCTCGAAGCGGGCAGTGACTTTTTCTTAATGCCTTCTTTATTCGAGCCTTGCGGCCTAAATCAAATGTATAGTCTTGCCTTTGGTACCTTGCCCATCGTACGTGGTGTTGGGGGCTTGAAGGATACGGTTACTGACCTTGCAGATGACCCAGAGCAAGCAACCGGCTTTGTGTTCGAGCATCCAGACAGCGACGCCTTGCTAGCCTGTATTCAACGGGCGCTATTGTTCTACCGTGAATATCCAGAGCGTTTTAAAGCTACGCAAATGCGTGCTATGCACAGCCGATTTACTTGGCAGCAAGCTGCCCAGCAGTATTTAGCCTTATACCATGAAGCAATTGGTGATTAGTGCTGAGTGAGGTTCACGAGAAGCATGCTCTTTAGAGTAATTTTGGGCCTGATTGTAGGTATGCTATTTGCCATTAAACTACAGGCAATGCCAGAACAATGTTTGCAATCTAGTGGGCGGGACGAGGCTTGCCCGCACCTGATCTACAAGAAATCTCCTGTCGATATAAAAAAGCTAAGTGTGAAATCCGGTGACATGATTTGTTTATGTTTATCAGACTTGCCTGATATGCGAGGTGCATGCGAAAAAGACCTACGCAGTCCAGAATTTCAAGTAACCCTAAGTCGATTTGCAGGTGATTGGGGTTTATCTGAACCAGAATTGTTACTTCTGATACGAAAATAGAAACGCAGTGGGAGTAATAAAGTCCCCTCAGATAAGATTAACTGTTTCATTTTCCACTGGTTTAGCTCAATATGTTGGATAGACTCTGCAAGGTTTCATTTTTAAAATATGCATGCTAAAAGTAATTTTTTGTCTATTAAAAGCCTAATTATTTGGGTTGTAATGGCGATTACCTCGTTAGCATTGCTTTTGGCAACCTGCATTAATTTATATGGTCAAATCAGTAGTTACCGTCTTCAACTAATTGACAACGTCAATATCTTTTCTGAGCTCATCAGTCGCAATGCGGTTGCCACAATTGAAGATGAGCTTAATTTCAATGAAGAGCGCAATCTCAGCACACTCAGTGCATCGGATATATTAGAAAATGTGCATATTTATCGCTTTGTAGAAGGCGGTAAATTAGAATTTTTCGCCAGTTACAACAAAGACGGTGTCGCACCTGTAAACGCCAAATTCGATCGTATTGAAGCACTATCTCAGGCGGCCATTGATGGCAGCACAGTCGAGGTGATACGCGAAATTAACCGCGATGATGGACAGTTATTGGGTTATACCTATGTGCGCGCTTCAGCTGATGGGCTTGAGCGGTTAATCTCTCGCTCAGTAGGAATAGCTGTGGGCGTGCTGCTTTTGTCATTACTACTGTGCTTCTTGCTTACCTTAAAGTTACAGAACACAATCACCGCACCGATCCGCAATTTAGCACACTTGGTGCAACGCATTTCTCGTCACAAAGATTATTCAGGGCGAGCTCAGCCGAGCAACATCAAAGAGCTAGATATACTCAGTGATGCATTTAATGCCATGATGCAGCGCACACAAGAACATCTGCAGCGGCAAAATGAGGCCGAAGAAGAGCACAGACGACTCAACAGTAGCCTCGAAGAAAAGGTCACTCAGCGTACGCTTGCTTTAAAAGAAGCAAACAACGAACTCATTCAAACCTTAGAGAAGCTGCATCAATTTCAGCGTCAAATGGTGCAAAACGAGAAAATGGCTTCCCTTGGCGATATGGTGGCAGGGGTTGCTCACGAGGTAAACACACCTATTGGTCTTGGTGTAACGGCGTCAACCATGATGCTTGACCGTTTAGCTAGCATGCAGAAAGACTTTGAGAATAAAACGCTAAAGGCCAGCTCGTTATCCAAGTTTATTTCAGAAGGCCAAGAAAACCTCAATATTATCTATCGCAACTTAAACCGAGCGGCGGAGTTGATATCTAGCTTTAAGCAAGTTGCGGTAGATCAATCATCAGAGGTAGACCGTGTTTTCTCATTTTCAAAATTGATGGATGAAATTTTGTTGTCCATGCGCCCGAAACTGAAAAGCATGACGCACATCATCAATGTGGAATGTCCTGAAAATTTGTATATTGAGTCTAAAGCGGGCCCAATTAACCAAATTATGATCAACTTAATTATGAATTCCATCATTCACGGCTTTGAGAACAAAGACCAAGGTGCAATTAACATCAAAATCAGTTTGATTGCCGATAAAAAAATCAGCGTGGTATTTTCAGATGACGGCGCTGGTATCCCTGAGTATTTACGTAAGCGTATTTTTGATCCGTTTGTCACCACCAAGCGTGGGCAAGGCGGGAGTGGCCTAGGTATGCATCTGGTATACAACTTAGTCACTCAAGCGTTAAATGGTTCGATAGCACTGACCAGTGAAGAAGGGCAGGGCGTCGAGTTCACCATTTTGTTTCCGGTCAAAAAAGCAACCCAAACATCGGCGCACAAAAACTAATCAGTTATTTTGTGTTTGCAATTTACATTTATATCCCCACATACTTTGCGTAGTGGAAAATATCTTCAATACAACGGATGTAGTCATTTTTCGGCATATTATTTGTCGGGTTTGGCGGGTTGTTTGCATTAGCTAAAATTTAATCTAGATAAAACCCTGATTTTTAGATATTTTCTGATAAACTTTTATCCATATTTTTAACATGGTGTGAAAACGATGCTGACGCCCAATATTTTGATTGTAGAAGATGAAGTTGTTACTAGAACAACCCTCAAGAGCCTGTTTGAAGCAGAAGGCTATAATGTGTTCGAAGCCGAGAACGGTAGTGAAATGCATGAGTTTTTTGAAAATCACGCAATAAATTTAGTGATCATGGACATTAACTTACCAGGTAAAAATGGTTTGATTTTGGCTCGTGAAGTGCGAGATCGTAAAAATATCGGTCTAATCTTTTTGACTGGTCGCGACAACGATGTTGATCGTATATTGGGTCTTGAGATCGGCGCTGACGATTATTTAACTAAGCCGTTTAACCCACGTGAATTGACCATCAGAGCTAGAAACTTGCTGACTCGTACATTGAATAACGCGGAAGACGATGACTTACCAAGTCGAGTTAGCTTTAATGGTTGGACATTAGATGGCGATAGCCGTAGTTTGATTTCTCCTAGTAAGAAAGAATTCAGACTACCACGCAGTGAATTCCGCGCGTTGCATTTATTCCTAAGCAATCCTGGCAAAATTTTGACTCGTGAACAGTTGATTATGGAAATGACAGGTCGTGAATTACGCCCGAATGACCGTACTGTTGATGTAACTATTCGTCGTATACGTAAGCACTTTGAATCAGAAGTGAATGCTGACGAACTGATCGTGACTATCCACGGTGAAGGTTACCGTTTCTGCGGTACCGTTGACGTATAAGTTACATTAGCTCAGACAAAAAAAGCGGCTTAAGCCGCTTTTTTTGTCTGTAGCATGAGTATCTAGTCCGGTTTGTTAAGCCTTTCTGACTCAGGTTTAATTTCATCTTTGCGCTCATATTCGCCTTCAATGATATCGTCGTTCGATGATTGCTGGCTGCCGAAGCCTTGTCTCGACTGCCCACCAAAACCTCCTTGTGCTTGATTAACCACCTGTACGGATAATTTTGCCAGTAGACCTTTAGCAATTAAGGGCCGGGTCATAGGTAGGCAGAATAAAAAACCCAACGCATCAGTGACAAAACCAGGTGTAACAAGCATGACACCTGCAATGACGAGTAATAAACCTTCGGCGACTTCTTGGCCCGGGATCGTACCCTGTTGCATTTTTTGTTGCGCATGAATTAACGTACTGACGCCCTGTTGGCGCACCAAATACGAGCCTATCATAGCCGTAGCAACTACAATTGCGACTGTGTTCCAGCCACCAATTTGCTCACCTACACTTATCAAGAGTGAGATCTCAACGATAGGCAGCAAAACAAACAATAAGAATAATTTACCCAAAACTGTCTCTTTAATTACTTTATGAATGAATATAATGGCGTCGAACGGCCGATAACCAAGGGTAACAGTGTTACAAAGTATGGCAACTGCTCTTTGTTGAGGTACTTAATGGTAAGCTTTAGAAGATGATGACATTTTTGAAAGACATCTATCTTTAATTGGGTCTATATTGGCCTACCGGAGGGGCACTTAATATTGTATTAAGTATGTTACCTTATTTTATTTTTTAACTGTTGAACTGCAAAAAAGAAGTTGTTTTAAATGAAGTTAATAGCATCGTTTTCCATTTTTATGCTCATGTCCATTTGGTCATTAGCCAGCTTAGGCCAAAGCAATTCCTTCGATTCTTTGTTTAGCGATGAACCTGAATTTTTAAAGGTGGATCAGGCTTTCGTATTTGATTATGTACAAAATGGTGATCAACTTGTGGTCACTTGGGACATTGCTGACAACTACTACCTTTATCAGCAACAGTTTAAAGCCGTTTCGAAAAATGCCTCGTTAGGTGAGCCTATTTTTCCTGCAGGAAAAATGAAAGAGGATGAATTCTTCGATGAGCCTCAAGAAGTTTATTACCATAAGGTCTCAGTAACCTATCCTATTTTACAATCACAAGATGATTCTGCGGTTAAAATTCGCTATCAGGGCTGCGCGGAAGCGGGTCTGTGTTACCCCCCAACAACGCAAGTCGTTTATCTAAATGCAGTTAATGCCAGTGATGAGCAACTTAATATTGATGGAGCTAGCGTTGAAAATAGCGGCTCTATTTCACAACAGTTTCAGCTAGCAGATTTACTCACGGGCGAGCAGAGCCTGATGTGGGTTTTATTGATTTTTCTAGCGTTAGGCGTGGGCTTAGCTTTTACGCCGTGTGTCTTCCCTATGTATCCGATCTTATCTGGAATAGTCATAGGGCAAGGGAAGGGCATAAGTACATCCCGAGCATTCGTTTTATCGTTCGTCTACGTGCAAGGTATGGCGTTGACGTATTCTTTACTGGGGTTAGTTGTGGCGTCAGCGGGGGTGCAGTTTCAAGCAGCGCTGCAGAATCCTATTATTTTGGGCGTATTGATCGTCGTATTTGTACTGTTGGCATTGGTAATGTTCGGTGCTTGGGAATTCCAATTACCCTCAAGCTGGCAAGAGAAGCTCAATGGCGTGAGTAACCAACAGAAAAGTGGAAGTTACTTAGGTGTACTTTTGATGGGGGCCATTTCAGGGCTGGTTGCATCCCCGTGTACCACCGCGCCGTTAACCGGAATATTACTGTACATAGCGCAAACAGGTGATTTATTGCTGGGCTTCAGTGCACTGTATGCACTAAGTTTAGGCATGGGAATACCACTGATATTGTTTGGCGTAACAGGCGGTAAATTATTGCCTAAAGCAGGTGCATGGATGAACATCATTAAAGTCACTTTTGGCTTTATGATGCTTGCAGTCGCGTTAATGTTTGTAGAGCGATTAGTCAGACATGTGGTAACAGATATTTTGTGGGCGTTGTTAGGGTTGGTGACTTTCAGCTATTTTTATGTGATGAATCAAGCCAGTTCAGTGACCTTCGGTAAGGGCGTTCGCGCGCTAGTTATTTTTATTGGTTTGTTTGCTTCTGCCATGTATGGCTATCAGACCATTTGGGGCCAAACATATTCTGTTACCGGACATATAGATCAAAGCCATCCTCGCTTTGAAGTGGTTAAAAACCTTGATGATTTTGAGCAAAAATTAGCTGCAGCCAACGCGCAAGGTAAAAGCGTAATGGTCGATTTATACGCGGACTGGTGTGTTGCCTGTAAAGAGTTCGAAAAATATACCTTCCCTGATACGCAAGTGGTTGACGCGCTTAGTAACACAGTGTGGATGCAAATAGATTTAACCGATAACACGGCGACTAACATTGAATTTCAAGAGCATTTTTCGATTCTAGGCTTGCCGACTATCTTGTTCTTTGACTTGCAAGGTAATGAGATTAGCGGGTCTCGGGTTACCGGATTTATGCAAGCGCCAGCGTTTGCCGCCCATGCAAAAAATATCTTATAACTTAGGTAGCGCCTACCAAATTTAATGTATTAGAAGGATGAAACACATGTTAGCCCGCCGTTTTAGTTGTTATATCGTTAGTATGTTGTTGTCCTTCATATGTTTCGCTTCGAATGCTGCTACTGTCGTGACAGAGCGTGTTATTACTTTAGAAAACAATATGCAAGCTACCCATACTCAGGCACAAGGTGAAGTAATAGCGAGTGTGCTACTGATTCACGGCTGGGCAGGCAACATGAATGAAGTGGGCGATATGTATAAGCGTTTAGCTGCGCAGTTAGCGAAACAGCATATTGCCTCCCTTAGAATTAACATACGCGGCGAAAGTGAACGCGAAAAAAGCGGATATCGACTCACCAGTACTTTTTCATCTCGGGTTACTGATGCCGAAACGGGACTGGCCTTTTTACGACAGCAATACAGTGCTACTTCCACCGGTGTGGTCGGTTTTAGTCTTGGGGGGGCAACGACCATAAGGCTTATGGGATTGCACCCAACAGATATTAACAGTGTTGTGCTTTGGTCAAGCGCGGGAGACCCAGCACTGGTAGGCCAAAGCATCCTATCTCCGGCTCAAATGCGTGAAGTGCTTGATAAAGGTGAAGTAAAAGTGCCTACATGGGAAACGCTAACAGTCACCAAAGCGCATGTTTTAGGTATGATGGGCCACGACATTTATCAAAATATTAACGCTTATAATGGGCCCCTGTTATCCATTCGAGGCAGCGAAGACTACGTTGAACCTATCGAGAAAATCTTGCTCCCACTAACTTCATCAACACTTGCTGAGGCCCGTGTTATTCAAGGCGCTGATCATATATTCGATTCGTTCAACCCTGAAAGCCAATACGACGAACGGGTGATAAAGCAGACGCTGGACTGGCTAGTCGATACGCTCTAAGGCGTTATTTCAGGCGGCAATGGCTAAGCACCATGTGCGCAATGCAATAACGCATTGGGGAAGGAGGCTATGTAAGGTAGCGCTTATCGTGTACCGAATATTTTGTCTCCGGCATCACCTAAGCCCGGTAAAATGTAACCGTGCTCGTTGAGTTTTTCATCTACGGCTGCGGTGTAAATGTCTACATCTGGGTGTTTGCTCACAACCGCTTCTATGCCCTCTGGTGCCGCGACTAAGAATAAGCCCATTATGTGTTGGCAACCTTTTTCCTTCAGTAAATCGATGGTCGCGATTAACGTACCGCCGGTGGCGAGCATAGGGTCAACTATTAGCGCAGTGCGCTCTTCCACGTCTTTTACTACTTTGTCGAAATAAGCCACTGGCTGCAGCGTTTCTTCATCACGATACAAGCCTACCACGCTGACCTTTGCATTTGGAATGAGCTGCATAACACCGTCTAACATGCCAAGACCCGCACGCAAAATAGGGACTATGGTGATTTTCTTGCCTTTAATCTTTTTGACTTTAATCGGTTCATCGTTCCAGCCGTTAATCTCAACTGTCTCAGTTTCTAACTCTCGGGTCGCTTCGTAGGTCAGCAGATTACCTACTTCACTGGCAAGCTCTCTAAAATTTTTACTGCTGATGCCAGCCTCGCGCATTAAACCTAATTTATGTTGCACTAAGGGGTGATTGATTTCTTTAACTGACACAGGGTACCTCGAACGTAGAATAGATTTATTTGATAAGTTTACTGACAAATAGCTCACTGTGCCTAAGTAAATCAGGATAAAAATGTAAAAAAGACTGTCTTAATTCACTGTCATTTTCGTTAATGTAGCCCATGGCTTGTTGAGCAAACTGGGTTGGACGGCTGAAGCGTTTTTCAATGGTTTGCATCGCGCGCAAACAGGCGCTGAGATTTTCATAGTCTGCTAACCATTGATGACTGATAAGCCCAGCCCTGACTCGAGTGAAATGAGGGCTAACCTCATAGTTGAGCTGCTCTAAGTCTCGATAAAATTGCTTAAACAAGGTATGCATAGGTAATTCAGGCGCTGAAAACTGTTGCCAATGCTGGAGCAATAAGTGGTCAAAATACACATCAATCGCAATGCCTGCATAGCGTCGTATCGGTTTAGGGAAATCTTGTTTTAAAGCTACTACCCGGGGATGTGAGTCAGTGAAAGTATCAATTTGGCGATGCAAGCGCACGCCAAGTTGTATATTTAAGGGGAAGTCAGCAAAGGCGCTGCCTTTTACAAAATCCCCTAGAAAATTACCAACCAAACTGGTTTGAGTGTGTTTAGCAAGGTGTAAATGTGCAATGTAGTTCATGCTTGTATTTGAACGCGATACCGGCTTGGGGTCAAATAGCTTATTAATATACCTGGTACTAAGATTAAATACGCAAACTTGGCGGCAATCTTCGCTGATAAGACCAGTATTTTGCTGCTAATTTGTAAGTTAGCTCTATAATGGCCTCAATTGAGTGCAATGAGTTGAAATTTTAAGCGGAATTAGTCGCTAATCAGATACTTATTTGCTAATAATGAAAGATAATTATAATTTTAACGAAGATAGCGGCGTATTCTTGAAAGTTTTATTAATTAATGGACCCAACCTCAATATGTTGGGCAAACGTGAACCCGAAGTTTATGGCTCACGTAGCCTACAAGATATTGTTGACACCTTAGACGTGCAAGCAAAAGGCATGGGGATCGCATTAAATCATGTGCAATCAAATGCTGAGCACGAGTTAATCGATGCTATTCACAGCGCCTATCAAAAAGTCGACTTTATAATTATCAATCCTGGCGCCTTTACGCATACAAGCGTTGCCCTGCGCGATGCTTTACTTAGCGTATCGACTCCTTTCATTGAAGTGCATTTATCCAATGTTCATGCTCGCGAACCTTTTCGCCATCACTCGTACTTATCAGACGTAGCGGTGGGGGTGATATGTGGTTTGGGTGAACAGGGTTATGCGTTTGCACTCAATGCAGCTCAACAACATGTGAATAACCAAACGAATTAGTTGCCGTGGTCGGTGTGCTACCGGTCGCTTATGTATACAAATCAAAAAGAGATAACATCATGGATATACGCAAAATCAAGAAACTCATCGAGTTAGTAGAAGAATCAGGTATTTCTGAGCTAGAAATTACTGAAGGCGAAGAATCTGTACGAATCCATCGTAGCGGCCAACCGGCAGCGCAAGTACAGTACTCTGCCCCTATTCAACAAGCTGCGCCCTTGGCAGCGGCTCCAGTCGTTGAATCAGCACCAGCAGCCGTTGCTGAAACCAGTGGTCACCGTATTAAATCTCCAATGGTCGGCACTTTCTACCGTTCATCTTCTCCAGGTTCAAAACCATTTGCTGAAGTAGGACAAAGCGTCAAAGTAGGCGACACTTTATGTATCATCGAAGCTATGAAAATGATGAATCAAATTGAGTCGGACAAAGCTGGCGTTATCAAAGAAATCCTAATCGACAACCAAGAGCCGGTTGAATTCGATCAGCCCCTATTCATCATTGAATAAGCAGGTTACTGAAAATGCTTGATAAAGTACTGATTGCCAATCGCGGTGAAATTGCGCTTCGCATCTTGCGTGCCTGTAAAGAGTTGGGCATCAAGACAGTCGCTGTGCACTCCACCGCAGATGAAAGTTTAAAGCACGTGCTTTTGGCTGACGAAACCATTTGTATCGGTAAGCCATCTGCAACCGAAAGTTACCTAAACATTCCGCGTATTATTGCAGCGGCAGAAATCACTAACTCAGTGGCTATTCACCCTGGTTACGGCTTTCTAGCAGAGAATGCTGATTTTGCTGAAGCGGTTGAACGTAGCGGGTTTATCTTCATTGGACCAAAAGCTGAAACGATAAATTTGATGGGCGACAAAGTGTCTGCAATCAAATCGATGAAGGCTGCCGGTGTACCTTGTGTACCAGGTTCTGATGGGCCATTAAATGATGATGAAGCGCGCAACAAAAAGTTAGCTCAAGGTATCGGTTATCCAATCATCGTCAAAGCCGCTGGTGGCGGTGGTGGTCGTGGTATGCGCGTTGTTCGCAGTGAAGAAGAACTAATCGGTGCTATCGCAGCAACGAAAGGCGAAGCCGCTGCTGCGTTCAACAATGATGTGGTTTACATGGAGAAATTCCTTGAAAACCCTCGCCACGTTGAAATTCAAATTTTGGCTGATGGTCAGGGTAGCGCAATTCACTTAGGTGAGCGTGACTGCTCTATGCAGCGTCGTCACCAAAAAGTGGTTGAAGAAGCGCCTGCGCCTGGTATTACCGAAGAAATGCGTGCCAAAATTGGTGCGCGTTGTTGCCAAGCATGTATCGATATCGGATACCGCGGAGCTGGTACGTTTGAATTTTTGTTCGAAAACGGCGAGTTTTATTTCATTGAAATGAACACCCGAATTCAGGTTGAGCACCCTGTATCTGAAATGATCACAGGTGTCGATTTGATCAAAGAGCAATTGCGTATCGCGGATGGCCAAAAGCTAACGATTTCCCAAGAGCAGATCCAAGTGCGTGGGCATGCAATTGAGTGTCGTATTAACGCCGAAGATCCAGATACCTTCATTCCAAGCCCAGGTAAAATTAATATGTTTCACCCACCAGGTGGCTTAGGTGTACGTTGGGACTCGCATATTTATGCGGGTTATTCTGTACCGCCTAACTATGACTCAATGATTGGTAAGTTGATCACTTACGGTGAAACCCGTGAAGTGGCGATTGCTAGAATGCGTCATGCATTAGGTGAGCTGGTTATTGAAGGTATCAAGACCAATATTCCATTACAACAGCGTATTATGGCAGATGAAGCCTTTGCCGCTGGTGGTGCGAATATTCACTACCTTGAGAAAAAATTAGGCCTAGGCGGGCATTAATTTTTCACAATATGATTGATAAAAAAGAGTGCTTCGGCACTCTTTTTTGTTTCTACTCCTGTAGTTCTTTGGCTTGAATATGGTTTAGCCACCAAAGTGAATACCAACCGATTGCAACCCCAGATACAACATTAGCGACGGCGATACCAAAAAACGCATAATCGATTTGCGCAAAGGTGGCGCCAAGCCAAGATAAAGGGACATAAAATAAAGCAGAACGAACCACGTAAAATCCCAGCCCCACTTTAGCTTTGCCAATAGAATTAAACGCAGCAGCGGCCACAATTACGATACCGTAACCTCAAACACTCAAGGGAATGATGCGCAGATAACTCAACGCCTGAGCTGCTACTTCGCCGTCATCTGTAAACGCACCGACAATAAATGGCCCGGTAAACCATAAAAACGCACTCAACACCAAAGCCCATACCATACACACCCAATAGCTAATCTTGAGTCCATCAATAATGCGCTGAACTTTGTAAGCGCCCCAATTTTGCCCCGCCAATGGGCCAATGGCAGAAGACAATGCAAGCATAGGTATCACAGCAAAAAACTCGATTCGTGTTGCCACGCCGAATGCAGCAACTGATTTCTCACCAAACCACGCCACAATGGCGGTGACAATGGCAATCGATAAAGGATTGACCATATTACCCGCGGCGGCAGGCACAGCGATAGAGAGCAAGTAACGCCACGAAGCCACTAGTTGCTCTTTGGAGGCCAGTTGAAAACTTAGTAATTTTTCACGCATAACCAGTATGGCTAGTGATGCGAACAGGGTTAATACTTGGGCCAGTAAGGTGCCGTAAGCTGCCCCTTCAATATCGAAGGCTGGAATAACGCCCCAACCAAAAATTAAGATAGGTGTGGCCACAATATTGACCAGCGCAGACCCAATCATCATTAGGCTTGGCCAGAATGCATCCCCTACTGAACGGATCAAGGCGTTTGCAATCATGGGGACAACCAAGAAAGGCACAGATATAAACCAGATACGCATATAGCGCGCGCCTAACTCTAGCACCTGCCCAGTCGCGCCCAATAAACCCAGCAACGGTTTCACGTATGCATAACCTAAAACAGCGACAAACATAACCACGAATATACCGAGCAATAAACTATCGGTAGACAAACGCTTTGCCTGTTCTTTGTCATTTGAGCCCACTGCACGCGAGACCGCTGATGCAGCGCCAACCCCCAAGCCGATGGCTAAACTCGATATACTCATAGTGACGGGAAAGCTGAATGACAAAGCGGCAAGGTGCTCGGTGCCTAGTTGGCTAACAAAATAGGTATCGATTAACGACACAGACAGCACCGCGATAATGCCAAAAACCATGGGTAAGGTGAGTTTCGCTAATACCTGATGAACAGGCGGGACAGTTAAGTCGCGAGATGTAGGCAATATAGCTCCCAAAAAATAAACAGAGACAATAACAAGAACGGATTTATTCACGCAAAAGTTCAACGCGATCGGTGAACGCGTTAGTTTACGCTAATTAACTAATGTTATACTGCCTTCTTTGCCATTAGATAAGACCTGCCATGCCTTGGATCCAACTCATCATCGACACAAAAGCCAAATACGCTGAGCAAGTAGGTGACATGCTAAGCGCTAACGGTGCCCAAGCAGTCACCTTTGTTGACGCCAAAGACACCCCAATGTACGAGCCCAAGCCTGGAGAGGTGATGTTATGGCCTGAAACGCAAGTGGTTGGCTTATACGAAGCTGATTATGATATGGACGGCGTCGTCGCAAGAATGAGTAAATCAAAGGTGCTAGGGTCAGATTTTCCTCACAAACTTGACCAACTAGAAGACAAAGATTGGGAGCGAGAATGGATGGACAACTTTCACCCCATGCGGTTCGGTCAGCGCCTTTGGATTTGCCCCAGCTGGCGCGACGTGCCCGACCCAACCGCGGTGAATGTTATGCTCGACCCAGGGCTTGCATTTGGTACTGGAACGCACCCAACAACCGCCTTGTGTTTACGTTGGTTAGATGCTCTAGAGTTAAGCGATAAGTTAGTGGTCGATTTTGGCTGTGGCTCCGGAATATTAGGAATAGCGGCAATAAAATTAGGGGCCAAGCGGGTGGTTGGTATTGATATTGACCCACAAGCTTTACTATCAAGCCAAACCAATGCCGATCGTAATCATATAGGTGACAAAATTGAGCTTTATTTGCCCGAGCATCAACCCGAATTAAAGGCTGATGTCGTGCTGGCAAATATACTCGCAGGGCCGCTTCGGGATTTACGTGAGGTGATCACCGCGTATTGTAAATCTGGTGGTAAATTGGTGTTGTCAGGTATATTGGCTGAGCAAGCTCAAGGGATTAATGATTTATACAGTCAAGACTTTCACATGGAACCGATTGAAATAGATGGTGAATGGGCGAGGGTATCAGGTAAGCGCAAATAGCCGCACCTTTGGCTAAAAAGTTATCACGATTTACCGGCATAGATTTCAAGTTTGATGCCGGTCTCTTCACCTCTTTCCACTTTATTCACAATACCAGGACCCAAGGTCGCTGATGTATTATGCACACTCATACTTTCCCCGCATTGCGAGCACGCCACGAGTGGTGTACCGGCTTTGCCGCAAGGTGTATGGAAATAATCAACGGGAGAACCATCTGCGTCTTCTTCCCATTTGTCTCCCCATTGGACAATAGCTAAAAGTATAGGGTAAAGATCAAGTCCTTTCTCGGTGAGCTTATATTCAAAATGCTGCCTATTTTCATCGTACAACTCTTTATGCAAAACCCCAGAATCGATTAAACGGTTCAGGCGGTCAGATAGGCGATGCTTGGTTATTCCTAATGACTTCTGTAATTCGGAAAACTTAGTGACTTTCCAAAATATGTCTCTGAGGATAAGCAGTGTCCAGCGATCGCCGAATATCGCAGCTGAACGGGCAATAGAGCAAGATTGCTCGCTTATTTGGTTCCACTTCATAGCCTAAAGCCTTTTTTCTTATTTTATTGACTGTGTTAATACACAACATAGGTTGAAACGTTTGGCAAAAAAGGTGTTCGCACAACAGGATTATTTGTCATTACGGGTAAAAAGCGGGCTGCAATTATTCCGCGTGAGTGTCGGTACCCCATGGACTAATTGACCGGAAAACACAAAAAAATCATTCTTTTTAAATCCACTAAGTTATCAGATTAACAGTAATTTCACTGACTAAAATGAAAATCGTAGGAAATTGCCTCACTAAAGTTTATCTAATTTAGACCCATATAAATATAATCACTTTTTTGTTGGTAATTATTTTCAACGTCTTGTCGTGTCTACGCTGGGTGTCTTTTTTACCTCAATGTAATCGCTCAAATACACATACTGAATTTGCATAATGAATTTAAAAATATATTCATGAAAGCGCTTTCATAAATATATCTGTTTTGCTACTGTAAATACATTGTTTCTTAGTTGTTAAATATTTACTTGGGGATTAGCTACTCAAATATCGTTTTGACACAGGTGTAAATGAAAGCGCTTTCATTTCAGTTTTTGCCACACAAAAGCTGATTTATCTTTGCTTACATAACGCAGAAATAAAGCGCAGAAATATAAAGAAGAAACAATAAGCAGTGCTAAGAGAATTACGGGTTTGGGTTTTGTTGTGTGTTATCTGAGTTCGCTACCAGGCGTTCCTAGAGTTCGACCGACCTAATAGAAGTACAGTCCATAACAACGCCTTTTAAGGCTAAAACACAAGACACGTCTAGGAGAAACACATGAACAAAACCGTTAAACACATCGTATTGGCGAGCAGCATCCTGCTAGCCACCCCGCAAGCAATGGGCAGCATGCTAACGGGAGGAGATTTCGCTAACAATTGCAGTATTGCTGACTGGGATCAGTTTGGGAATGTAGGAGTTAGCGGAGCGCCAGGCAATTGTGCAGCGACTTTGAGCGTTGATGATGTCATCGATTTTGAGACTGAATTGTCCCAAGGCCTATCCTTAAGCAGTGGAATAGACTACACGCTAAATGTTGATTTTAGTGTGGATACAACAATGAGCGACCCAATCTTGGATGATTGGTTCTCCATCAGCTTGCTTAATCAAGATTTTGAATTCATTGAGCTTTTCTACACAGATATCTTATCGGCGCAAAGCTTCAGTGAATCCTTAACCATTGCCGCTTCTGATCTTGCCAGTTATGCAAATCAAGACTGGTCATTATCGTTTTATATGTTTGATGGTTTTGAAGCGGACAGCAATCAATCCACAGCATTCATTACATTTGCGTCATTAGATTCCGTAGTAACGGACGTGCCTGCGCCAGCAGGCTTTGTATTATTGCTTTTGGGCTTTGCAGGCCTGTTCACGCGTAAAGCACTTGCTCGTTCCAACGGACGGCCTAGCCAAAAAGCGGCCGTGTCTTGGACTAACCTGAACGGTGGAATAAACCAATGAAAATTAGAAACGATATGGGCGGGGCACTGGGTGCCCTTTTGCTCTTTGCTTCTTGTACGGCATCCGCCCAGTGGAGCTCATTAGACAATACCATCAGTGTGTCTCAATCCAGCGCACGTTATATGCGCGCTGAAGGCGCATACGTAGTGCAGGTCAAAGCAACGAACAGTAGTGCACAAACTATTAATGGTCCTTTTAGGGTACTCATTGAAAACGCCAGCTTGAACGTAAAAGACGCTGACGGACAAACAGAGAATGGTGTGCCTTATTTCAATTTTCTATTAGACGAAATAGCACCCGGTGCGACGGTATCGGTAAATGTAAGATTCGAATATGCGCGGCGCACAAGGCTAACATTTGATTTATCTATTCAAAGCAATGCCACGTTAGATGCTGATGGTGACGGCGTCAACGATGACAGTGACATATGCCCAACCACGCCTGAGGGGATAGCAGTTGATGAGACAGGCTGCCCATTAATCGACAGTAACTCGGGTTGGACACTAGTTTGGCGAGATGAATTTAGTGGCAACGTGATTGATGACTCCAAGTGGACTCACGAAGTGAATTGCGATGGTGGGGGTAACAACGAGAAGCAGTGTTACACAGACAGCAGCGATAATGCCTATCTTGAAAATGGTGTACTGAAAATCGTTGCTAAACCTGAATCAGGTCAAACACTACCGTACAGCTCAGCGCGACTGATCAGCAAAGAAAAAGGCGACTGGACATACGGCCGTTTTGAAATACGGGCCAAAGCGCCATCAGGGCAAGGCGCATGGCCAGCGATTTGGATGTTACCTACCGACAACGTCTATGGCGGTTGGCCACATTCAGGTGAAATTGACATCTTTGAAGCGGTTAATCTGGGAGTGTCTCTTGACGACGGCCAAGGTTCAGTAGAAAAAAATGTGCATGGCACACTGCATTATGGCAAAAGTTGGCCGAATAATTCTTATACAGGGCAAAGCTATACCCTGCCGGATGGGGAAAACCCAGCGGATGATTTCCATGTGTACGCGGTTGAATGGCAAGAAGGCGAAATACGTTGGTATGTCGATGGCGTATTGTACCAAACTCAATTGAAATCAGAGGTCAGCTATAACACTGACGGTCAAGCAGATGGCTTAACGCATAAAGGCTGGTTTACCGAACAAAACGGTGAAGTCCAATTAAACAACGCTCCGTTTGATGAGCGCTTTCATTTATTGCTGAACTTTGCGGTTGGCGGAAGCTGGCCTGAAGCAGTGAATCAAGGGGGCATAGATGCCAGTGCTTTTGATGGGCAAAACAGCTTCGATGTGGATTACGTGCGTGTGTTTGAATGTTCGGTTTCACCTAGTACGGGGGAAGGTTGTGCAACGGTATCAGACAACTACTTAGCGCCTAAATCTGAAGGGGGCACATTGATCAATGGTGCAGCCCCTGCGCCGACGGTGCCATCTGACGGCGTGGCAAGAGACCTAGTGATTTTCGAGGATGAAATGATCGCTGCTTGGCCTGCGTGGGACTGTTGTGGTGGGACTAACCCAAATGTTGTATTCGATGATGATAGTCAATCACAGGTTATTGAATTTACCGTGGGCGGCGCGCCAACAGTGTTGGGGTTTAATACCAATGAAGCGAGCAATTCGAGCCCATTTGATGCCTCACCTCTATATGAGGCTGGCGTACTTGAGTTTGATTTAAAGCTTGTCACACCGCCAAACAATAGTGCTGCTGGCTGGAATGTGAAGGTAGAGCAGGGCAGTGCCGCGAGTGCAGCGCAAGTGAGTATCGCCACTCCAACTGAAATTTGGCAACATTATTCAATCCCGCTAAAGACCCTAAGTGACGCGGGTTTAAATTTAAACGGTATTGATATAGTGATGCTGTTTCCTGATTGGGGCCAAGGTGAAGGAGCAGTCTTCCGCGTTGATAATATCAGTATTTTGCAAACACCAAGTGATGACGCGAACAACGGTGGAGTGGAAAGTGACTTACCTGCATTTGATTTCGAACCAAATGGCTTAGGCGCCGCGCTGAACTGGAATGTGTTTGAAAACAGCGATAACCCACCACTGGAATTTGTACCTAACCCAGATACGTCAGGCATAAATAACTCGTCAACCGTGGCTAAAATTACCGCGCGCGTTGCTGGTGCGCCTTGGGTAGGTACCGAAATTCAGCATGGCCAAATTAGCCCGTTCACCTTAGATAAAAGCAACAGCATCGTTAAAATGATGGTGTACAAGAGTGTTGTCAGCGACGTAGGCGTGAAGTTCGCAATTGCTAGTGGCGGCGCCCAAGGCGAAATTAAGGTGGCTAATACTAAGGTCAATGAATGGGAAGAACTCACCTTTGATTTCAGCGCTTATATTGGCTTAGTAGAAACCATCGATATCGATCAGGTGATCGTTTTCCCTGACTTTGATTTTTCTACTCGTGCACAAGACAACACAGTCTACTTCGACAACATCCGTTTCTTTGGTAGCGCGGGCGACGACGGAAGTGATGGCGACAACGGCAGTGGTGGCGGAGATGGTGGACAAAACCCTACGCCCGATGGTGACTTGGTCGCTAATGGTGGCTTCACTAGTGGCACTGAGGGCTGGATAGGCGCAGTGAATGTTATCTCTGACAGTGGCAATAATGTGTTTATGGCTGATGTTGCGGTTGCAGGTAACCCTTGGGACGTAAATCTCAGTCAAGTAATGACTTTGTTACCAGATGAAATTTACGAGCTAACTTTCAAAGCGAAAGCATCAGTGGAGCGTAACATTATCGCTGGTTTAGGGCTAAATCACGATCCTTGGACGAATACCGTGCAAACCGCAGCTTTAACGACCACTTGGCAAACGTTTACCTACACCTTAACCACCACGGGGTTTGGTGATGACAATAGTCGGGTGTTTTTCGACTTAGGCGCCCAAATAGGTGCGGTTTACATCGATGATGTCAGTGTGGTGCTACAAAATGAAAGTGGTGGGGGTGATAATGGCGGTGGTTCGAGCAACCTTGAAACATTCGATTTTGAATCAACAGGATTTGGCGCTGGTTTAAGCTGGAACGTATTCGAGAATGACGATAATGCCCCCCTTGAGTTCGTTGCTAACCCTGATACCTCTGGTATTAACGATTCGAGTATCGTGGCTAAAATCACCGCAAAAGTTGCAGGTGCGCCATGGGTAGGTACTGAAATACAGCACGGGCAAATGACCCCATTCACTTTGGATGCAAGCAACAGCATCGTTAAAATGATGGTGTACAAGAGTGTTGTCAGTGATGTGGGTGTTAAGTTCGCGATTGCTAATGGCGGCGCCCAAGGCGAGATAAAAGTCGCCAATACGAAAATAAACCAATGGGAAGAGCTCACCTTTGATTTCACTGGTTATATAGGATTATTTGAAACCATAGATATCGACCAAATCATTATCTTCCCTGATTTTGATTTCGATACCCGTGCCCAAAACAACATTGTGTATTTCGATAATATTCGCTTCACCAATGGTGACGATGAAAGTGCGCCTGAAGGCTGGAATTTAGTCTGGAGTGACGAGTTCAGTGGCACATCGATAGATCAAAGTAAGTGGACCCACGAAGTGAATTGCGATGGTGGCGGCAACAATGAGAAGCAATGCTATACCGCAAACAGCGACAACTCTTTTGTAGAAAATGGCTTGCTAAACATAGTGGCCAAGGCCGAGTCTAACCAAGTATTGCCATACAGTTCAGCTCGTTTGATCTCTAAAAACCAAGGTGACTGGACATACGGCCGCTTTGAAATTCGCGCTAAGGCTCCATCTGGCCAGGGGGCATGGCCTGCTATTTGGATGCTACCTACCGACAATATTTACGGTGGTTGGCCGCACTCGGGTGAAATCGATATTTTTGAGGCGGTTAATTTAGGCGTACCGTTAAATGACGGTACAGATAACGTTGAATCGAATGTTCACGGTACGCTTCACTATGGTCAAAGTTGGCCAAATAACGATAACTCAGGCCAGAGCTACTTGTTGCCAGATGGCGCAAACCCAGCGGATGATTTCCATATTTATGCCTTAGAATGGGAAGAGGGCGAAATGCGTTGGTACGTGGATGGCGTGCTGTACGAAACACAGCGTAAATCAACACTTAGCTATAACAGCAACGGTGATGCGAATGGTTTAGCTCATCGAGGTTGGTACACCGAGCAAAGTGGCGAAACCTTATGGAATAACGCCCCTTTTGACGAGCGTTTTCATTTATTGCTCAACTTTGCAGTCGGCGGTGCTTGGCCAGAAGTGGTCAACCAAGGTGGAGTAGATGCCTCAGCATTTGATGGTACCAATCGCTTCGTTGTTGATTATGTGCGGGTTTACGAATGTGCTAATTCGCCTAGTAACGGCCTAGGTTGCGCCACTGTGAATGATGGTTACGCTGAGTCAGTTGAAAATGGCGGAACATTAATAACCGGCGCTGCGCCGATTCCTGTACCTGAGTCTGACGGTATCGCGCGGGACTTGATCATCTTCGCTGATGCTATTAACCCTCAGTGGCCAGCATGGGACTGTTGTGGCGGTTCAACCCCGAGTGTTGTTTTTGATGATGCAGCCCAATCACAAGTGATTGAATTTATGGTGGGTGCGACGCCAACAGTGCTTGGTTTTAACACAAACTTTGCTGATGCCCCTAGCCCATTTGATGCATCGCCCATTGAAGCAAATGGCATCTTGGAGTTTGACCTCAAATTAGTCACTCCAAGTGCTAATACATCTGTCTCTTGGAACCTAAAAGTAGAGCAGGGCGGCGCGACCACGGAAGCAGTTGTGACCCTAGCAACACCCACAACTCAGTGGCAACACTACTCTATTGACATTGCAACGCTAAAACAGGCTGGCCTTGGCCTGAACGGAATCGATGTAGTGATGATATTCCCTGATTGGGGACAAGGAGAAGGAGCAGTCTTCCGTGTCGACAACATGCAATTCTTGCAAGGCGAAGACGATGGTACAGGCGGAGGTGACGGTGGCGATAACGGCAACGGCGGCGGCACTGACCCAATCGTGGGTGATGAGATCGTCGCAAACGGCTCTTTTGAAAACGGCAGCGAAGGCTGGATTGGTGATGTAAGCGTAGTGGAAGATACGACTTCTGCTGATGGCAATCATGTGTTTCAAGCCGATATTGCGATGGCTGGTAACCCATGGGATGTCAACCTAAGTCAAGTAATGTCCTTGACTCCAGGCGCTACTTACACGGTGACTTTCAAAGCCAAAGCGTCAAAAGTGCGCGATATGTTGGTTGGACTTGGTTTAAACCACGATCCGTGGACCAATGTCACTGAAACCGTTGAGCTGTCCACTGATTGGCAGAGCTATACCTACACGTTAACCACCAATGGTTTCGGTGATGACAATAGCAGAGTGTTCTTCGACCTTGGTGCTGACACTGGCGTAGTGCAAATCGATGACGTCAGTGTGGTGCAAGTCGCGCCAGCAGGTGGTGGCGACGGCGAACCAGTTACTGAGCAAGCGTTCGTGTTGATTTCGTCGACTCAAGCAACCGATATCGACTTTGTGCCAAGCACAGTCGGTGAGTGGAGCACAGGTACCACGATTCAGAGCGACGTGATGTTTGATGGCTTGCTTGGCTGGGAATTAACCTCTAGCTCAAATTCACCAGAGCAAGGCAACTGGGGCACAGTGCTCGCCTTTCAAAACGGTATTAACGGCGACTTTAGCTTGTTCAATCGAATTGAGTTGAAGTTGGCTACCACAGGCAATTTTGCAGGTGGCTATAAGGTTGCTATATCGGCCAATGGCGTGAGTAAAGAAATCGCGCTCCCGGTCAATGAATCAATAAGTACCTGGCAGAGTTTGGCCCTTAATACTGCTGACATTCCACTGAATATGTCGAAGGTCGATTGGATTGCTGTATATGGCATTGGCGGTCAAGCGGGCGTATCACAAATTTATGTGACTGACTTTTCGTTGGTAAAAAATACAGCGCTTGAGTTTGATGCAAGTATTGAGAACGACTTCGTGTTCATCTCATCGGATGCAGCTGTGAGCAGCAACTTGATTGTCGATAACGATAATTTTAGCGACGTAGGTAATGTCATATTCGGTGAGTGGAGCACAGGCACCGCGATATCAAATACCCAGTATGCTGGTCTAAATGGACTTCGTTTGGCTGCTGGTGGGTCTTGGGGCGCGGTATTGGCTTTGCAAGGTGATATATCTGATGGTGTGAATATCGATAACTATGATGTTGATTTTAGTCAATACACTAACCTGCGCTTTAAAGCAGCGTCACAAGGTGCGTTTGAGCGATATGCCGTGTCTATCGTGTCTAAAATCGATAATGGTGAGTCAGTTCAAGAAGTAGGGTTTGCGCTATCAAGCCCAGCTGATTGGAACGATATCGATATTGACCTTGGCATGTATGGAGTGGATTTGGCTAATATTAGTCAAATTGCGGTATTCGGTGTGTATCAAGGAGGCTCAGCGAGCCAAAGCTTGTACATTACCGACCTTGTGATGTACGACACAGGTAAAGTCGCTGCCAATAGCAAAGACAGCTCGGATGACAAGTTTGTATTCTTCTCATCAACGGGCGAAACCAGCGATATGGTGTTTGACGGTGACGACTCTGCTCATAATGGCAATATGACCATAGGCGAGTGGTCAACGGGCACTACCTTTAACTCTGAAGTGACGTACAACGGGCTAAATGCATTTCAATTAGTGCGCGGCTCGAGCAGTTGGGGCGCGGTACTGGCCTTAATGGGGGATTTTTACGGCGATGTGCAGGAATACAGCATCGACGTTGCTCAGTATCAGACTCTTAATTTTAAAATTGCTGCCCAAGGTGGATTCTCTGAATACACCTTAGACTTTATCGTGGATGGGGCTGAACATAAAATCCCACTTACGGTGAACGGTAACTGGAATGATGTGACCATTAACTTAGCGGATGTACCACTAAACCTGTCTAAGCTTACCCAAATTGCCATTTTTGGGGTTGGCGGAGGTCAAGGTAATAGCATTTACATTACTGACATGAACCTTAGCAAGTAGCAAAAGCAACTGAACCACAGGTTAAATGTGCTTAACCTGTGGTTTGGCTAGCACCGTAAAAACCTAAACCATGCAATACGAAGTGGTTTAGGTTTTTTTATGGGCAGCTTGTAACGAAACGAGTTGTGTTACACAGGGATTAACGAATGGTGCAAGGGCGATTCAATGGTGCATTAAAACGTACTGATTGGATTTTATACAATACGTAACACATTGAATTTAAAGGTTTGTTTATAAAGAGAAATGTGGTGTTGTTTTTGCTACATTTGCGCTCCTTTTATAATTTGTTATTGGTATTGAGATGTTTCAAGGTTTTTCCCGCTTATCTAATGCGTCACTGGTGATGGCTTTTTCTATTTTTTGTGTGTCAGCATCCGCTGAAAAAGTCATTTATGACACCGACATGGGGATCGACGATTGGTCGGCCATGCTGGTGGTAGCGAATCACCCAGAAATTGAATTGCTTGGAGTGACATCAAATGGCGTAGGGGAAGGTCACTGCGCTGATAATATGTTGAATATTCCAGGCTTGCTGGCGCTGTCAAATTCGCCAGATGTGCCCTTTGCGTGTGGTGACGATTTCCCAATGGATGGTTACTACGCCTTTCCGTCTCCGTGGCGTCAACAGGCGGATACATTGTCAGGGGTGCCGGTACCCAAAACCAACCGTAAGCCTGCAGAGATTGATTCTGTTGAGCTGATTCATCAGCTACTTAGCCAGCAAAATGAGAAAGTAGTCTTGCTCAGTGCCGGTAGCTTAACGAACATCGCTCAGTGGCTGCAAAAATACCCGCAAGATATACCCAAAGTTTCGCGCTTAGTGATGATGGGCGGTGGTTTCGATGCCCCGGGCAATATTATCGTGCCTGGCTTTACGGGTGATCACCCAAACAAAAAGGCTGAGTGGAACATTTACGTAGATGCTGTAGCGGCAGATATTGTATTTGCATCTGATTTAGCGGTAGAAGTAGTAGGGCTCGATTTAACCAATCAGGTCATGGTGACCCCAGAATACGCCAAACAGTTTAAGTCGCAGGTTAAAACGCAAGCAGCAGAGTTTTGGGATAAAGTTTTAGACGACAATGACTGGTTTATCGAATCAGAAGAGTATTACTTTTGGGACGTGCTCGCGGCACTCGTGGTGGTTGAACCTGAGTTATGCCAAGGCGAAATGCAGTCGGTATGGGTTGAACATACTAAGGTACCAGCTGGGGATAAATGGGTAGATACCAGCATGCCAGACGTCACTGAAGCCGGTCTACCTCGCTCCCATTACGACCCTGCTACATTTGGTATTACCCGCATTGGCGGTGACAATCCAAAAGTGAAAATATGCCGTCAAACCCAGCCACAAAGAGCGTTCGATGCGTTGATTGAAATACTTAATATTGAAAAGCAATCAGGCAACAACGCCATCTGATGCGCTAGCACGTTCAAAGCCGTTAGCTGTTTCGCTCACGCTAACGGCCTAAGCTTGCCTGACTTGCCTATCTAATCGATTAATGACTTAATCAGCCTGACTTCGTTAAGCAAAGTCAGGAATATCCTTCGCGAGCTTCTGTGCTAATGGCAGGGATATAGATACCGAACTTAAGGTATTTGTGCGGCTTAAATCCAGCGGTTGAGCGTTCGCTTGTTTTTTGAAAAAGCCTTTGTCTCTGAGTTTAAATACCCGAGTGACAGTAGGCAGTAAGCTATTTTCAGCTAACCACAGTAAACCCGCTGTCACAGGGCCGCCTGCCACTAAACCAAGGCCTAAAAAGCCAATACTCAAGGCCACTTTCTTAATACCGCCGTCTTGCTCGTCGCTTTCGAAATGCTCAGACAAGGCTCTTGAATATTTTATTGAAACCTCTTCAACCAGTTTGGCACTGGCTTGGCCAGCAAAAAACTGCTCCATGACATCCTGATACTCCTTTTGAACACTCGCGACTTCACTAAATGGGTCGACCAACTCTTTCCATAGTTGAGGGCGGTCAAAGCGCAGTTTCTGTGGTATTTGAATTGAAGGGATATCGACTAATTCAGATTCAGTTGGTTGACCAAGTTGAATTAAATCTGCGAATGCGCGGCTATAGCGGGTCTCGACCAAAATTTTCCGCTCACTAAACTGAGAGCTTAAGCACACAGCAAAGTTGTAATGGTAAGCCTCGGTGGCCAACCCCATTAACTCATTTATTTTTGCTTTGGCGTCAGGCGCATTACCCAAAATACTTAAACACGCTTGCTCCCAGCGGGTGCGCGTCGCTTCTTTATCGGTTTTGTTTTTCGCAGTATATAAATCGAATACTCGCTGAAAGTCATCGTTGGACACAGCGGTCATGCCGAGGTTTTCAACCTGCAAATGACGGCTACGCCCGAGCATATTGTCAAAGCCGTGGCTAATGTGCTTCTTAGGCCAAGGAATGAAGTTTTCGATGCGTTGTAACCCTGGCTCCCACTGCTTTAACATCGACTGTAACGCAGGCCACTCAGAACTTTTTTGCAGGGCTTGAAAACTCTCAACACCTTGGGCTGACATTTTCTCAGCCACGTCTAACAATGAGCCACTGCGTGACATGATTTGTACAAAGTTTGCCTCTATTAAGGCTTTGAGGGGGGAGGAGGTTGGGTTGAGCAAAGCCTGGCGCGCAAAAGGATGATTAAGCAAGTAACCATCGTTAATAATGACTTTTTCACCTAATAGGGCTTTACGGATCAGCATCTGATTAAACTGCTGCTGACCCATTTCTATATTCCAAGGGTAACGTTGCACCACATCATCAAGGGTGCCCAAATAAGTTAATGCCTGTTGCAAACCAAACCTGCCAAATCAAAGACTAAAGATGTACTGAGTGTACCTCTTTAGTCTCTGATTTATATAATAATTATTGTTTTATAAATTCGCGTTCGTTAACTGGTAAAAGCCACATAACTGACACCAATATAGACCACATAAGCGAGAAACAAGATGCCGCCTTCAGTGCGGCTAAGCCGCCGGCCAGTATATAAAAATAACAACAATACTAGAGCGACCGCCAGCATCACCCATTGATCAAATTCGGCCACTCGACCTGTGACTTGAATAGGTTTGATCAGTGATGATACCCCTAGTATGCCGAGTAAATTGAATATATTACTCCCCAGTATATTGCCCACCGCTACATCGGCATGTTTACGCAAAGCGGCGATAATGGATATAGTGAGTTCAGGTAATGAGGTACCGAAGGCGACAAGTGTTAATCCAATAACTGCCTCGGAAACACCTAAACCGTGCGCAATACCCACAGCACCTTTGAGTAAAATCTGCGAGCCAGCTATTAATAATCCTAATCCAACGACCAATTGCACTACAGACCAAAACATACTTTGCGGCACATTTTCTATTTCTTGACCCTCGGCAGCGTGGAGTTCCGCCGCAGGGGCGGATTGGCCCTTCTCACTAAGATACGTCCAGGTTAAATAGGCAGCCAATGCACCCAGTAATAATAGCCCTTCCGCAAAACTGATCACACCTTTGCTACTTAGCGCTATGCATAGCACACTAGCTGCAATTACCATTAGTGCATCGCGGCGCAAGGATATAGGAGCAACTGTAAGTGGCATAATCATCGCGCACAGCCCCAAGATAAGCAGTACATTGGCAATGTTGCTGCCGATAACATTGCCAATGGCGATATCTGGCTGATTGTTTAAAGCAGCGTTTACCGAGACGAATAGTTCCGGCATTGACGTACCAAAGCCAACAATCACTAGACCACAAAAAAGTGCTGACAACCCCCACTTTTTAGCTAACCCTAGAGCACCCCGAATAAACCCCTCGCCACCGGCCGTAAGCAACGCCACACCAACAAGTAAATATAAAATATTGAGCATATAGAGATGTTTCCAGAGGTGTCGACAACAGTGGTCAACACGCGAAGGGAGAATGGCGCATCATCGTATGGATTTTTAAAATATCAAAGCAATTATTTACGACTAAATGTAAGAGAAGATATCCAATATAAAGTACGTTAGTTGCCAGTAATTCGCTAGGTAAGAGAGCTTTACTTACATATCCGAAAAGGTATGTTATTTATTCACAACCAAATCAAGCAAGTCCATTAGCTGTTTACCCTGTGAGGGGGTGATTGACGTAAACTGACATAACACCTTATTCGGGATATCCGTGGCTTCAAGCTTCAAAGCTTGGCCTGAGTCACTAAGCTTTATTACCCGTTTGCGCTTATCTTGCTCATCTTTGATGATGGCAAGTAGGCTTTTATCTGCCATCTTTTTCAAAATTTGCGTCATCGCGCCACCATCGATAGCGGTTTGTTCGATGAGCTGTGCGATGGTGATCCCGTCCTTTTCCCATAACGCCATCATCACTACATATTGCGGATAGGTCAGATTCAGTGCCTGTAAAGGCTCGCGATAGGCACGGGCGATATTATTTGATGCCATATATAAGCGATGACATAGCTGATTTTTTAACTGTAAGTTTTCAAACGACATAATTTACCTCGAAGTGTATTTTAATTTGCATGCAAATTATTTGCAAAGAGTAAATATTCGATCTAATATTTTGCATGCAAAATAAATTCATCGCTGTATTTTAATATAGCGCTAACACCGGAGAGTCTTATGAACGTATTACAAAATGTCGCATACACAGCAAAAGCCACTGCAACAGGGGGCCGAGCAGGTTCAGCAAAATCTGATGATGGCCGTTTAGATGTAACGCTATCGACGCCTAAAGGGTTAGGTGGTGATGACGGCCAAGGCACTAACCCGGAGCAATTATTTGCTGCGGGTTATGCCGCGTGTTTTATCGGCGCATTAAAAGCGGTGGCCGGCCAAGCCAAAATTGTCTTGCCTAGTGATGTGTACATTAATTCAGAAGTATCCATTGGGGCGATTGAAAATGGTTTTGGTATTGCCGCAAAGCTGGCTGTATCACTAGGGGACATGGACAAAAGCCAAGCCCAAGCTTTGGTCGATAAAGCGCATCAAGTGTGCCCTTATTCAAATGCCACCCGTGGCAATATCGAAGTAGAAATTTCAGTTATTTAGTACTGACGCGCAGCAATAATAAGCCAGCTCAAATGAGTTGGCTTAAGACCGTCAGGTAATCTCAAGAATGAGATAGAGATATTGTTTCTATTAGGGCTAAACCTCAATTCACTTGCCCGCTTTTCCTGCTTCTAAAATAGGCAGGCCTGCTTCAGTGGGGATGTAAATACGTTCTCCTTTTCCGTCCTGAAGTCCTTTTATCCAGATATAACGAAGATAGGCTTCGTTGTTTTTTAAAGATTCACCAATAATTTTATTTGCCTCAGCAGCGGCTTTGGCTCGCTCAATATCAGCTTGCCCTTCAGCCTTTGCTTGTACTATTTTGGCTTTTCCTTCTGCTTCCGCTAAGGTTACTCGCGCTTTGGCTTGCATCAAAGCTGCTGATTCTCTTGCTTTAGCTTCCTCGATGAGTATTTGCTTGCTCCACTCGGCTTCTTTAAGAGATGCAATACCGTTCATTTCTTGTTTATACACTTTGTATTTAGGCCATGCCCATAGTGCTACAACAACGATAACTACAAATGAAACGACTAAAAAAACCAATCCACCAAACGCGATGGCATTCCTATTTGGGTGCATGCTCATTCCTTATTATTAGATGCTCTAGAATTATTGACGGGTTGACGAACGATCGCTCATATCCCGAAATTTACTTAACACTAGCAACAGCTTATGGGTTTTGCCTAAAGATTCTAGCCCTTACAAAGAAGCCAGCTTTTATTAGCTGGCTTAAAATACACGCTATTCCAAACCGTCTTTACGATCACTTGGAGTGTCGTCGTGTTTTAGTCTCGAAGCAATCCAAATACTGCCAAGCACAAACATCGCCACAGGCATTAAAAACCACAGTTCGTCCATAAAGTTATCCCCTCTTATCTATTAACAACGCAGCGCATTTCTTATTCAGATTAATGAAATTAAGCGGATTTACAACGCGTGTTTCATATTTACGTTTTGCCCAACTATTAAACTAATTGATTGCGCATCAACAGCCATAACGATTTGCATTTGCCCAAGCCTTACACAAATAATGCCCAATAATTTTCCTAAGGCGCCGGTTACTCGTGATCATTAAACACCAAGAAAAAATTGCTTCCCCAGAGGTGATTCAACGTCAGTTCGAGGCTCTAGGCTATATTTGCAGCCCCTCTGTGGCGACGGCCATTTACCTAGCGTGTCACTTACAAAAGCCTATTTTGATTGAAGGGCCGCCTGGTGTGGGTAAAACCGAACTCGCGAAAATAACCGCGGCATATCTGAATGCACCGCTTATTCGCATGCAGTGCTACGAAGGGCTCGATGAGTCAAAAGCCTTGTATGAATGGAAGTACGGCAAGCAATTATTATATACCCAGGTGTTAAAAGAGCAGTTAGGGGATGTGCTCAGGGGCGCGCGGGGTTTGGATGAGTCCATCGCCCGATTACATGATTTTGGTGATATTTTCTATTCGCAGGATTTCCTGGAACCTAGGCCTTTATTACAAGCATTGCAAAGCGAAGAAGGCGCTGTGTTGCTGGTGGATGAAATTGATAAAGCAGATCAAGAATTTGAGGCTTTCTTGCTTGAGTTATTGTCAGATTATCAGGTGTCTATACCCGAAATCGGCACGGTAAAAGCCCGTTCAACACCCATCGTGATGCTGACTAGCAACAACACTCGTGAGCTAGGTGATGCGTTGAAACGTCGTTGTTTACACTTGTATATTCCTTTCCCCAACACTGAGCTGGAAAGTCGTATTTTGGCTGCTCAAGTGGATAATTTAGATGCTCAGTTACGAGAGCAAATTGTAGCGCTGATCGCCAAGCTACGCGACATGCCTTTGAAGAAATCCCCAGCGGTTAGCGAAACGATTGATTGGGCGAGGGCGCTACTACTTTTAAACGTAGAAGAGCTAGACCCGCACTGGGTTAAAGAAACACTTAACCTACTATTGAAATTTCAGGACGACATCGAGTTAGTCGAGCCAGAGATCACCAACTTGCTCAAAGGTTTGGCTTAAGTGCGTTTTATCGCTGATTTTATTGGTGCGCTGCGTGAAGCGGGTTTGCCAATATCCCCGGCCGAATCGTTAGATGCAATAAAGGCGATTGAGCTGTTGGGGCTTGAGTCGCGAGCAACAGCCAAATCCGTATTGGCGCTCACGCTAGTGAAGCGCCAGCAAGACCAAGCTACGTACCACGAATTGTTTGAGTTGTATTTTGCGAATATCGAAAATGCGAAAGAGAGCGACGACGACGATGCGCTTGAGTCGCCAGCAGCGACGGACAAGCAGCAAAGCCAAAGACAAGACCAAGAAAACGCTGAGGCAAAAGGCGGGTCGACAGCTACTGCTGGCTCAGTATTAGGGCAGTCGCTCGCACAACAAGAAGATATGGCGTTAGCGATTGCACAAGCTGCGAAAGCCGAAGATCTATCTTCTATTGTTTTCTTTACTCAAAAAAATCACTTCGCCTACAAAATAATGCAACGTCTTGGGGGGGATGAATTAAGCGCTGAACTTCGCGCAAAACCGGATAGTCCAGAACAAAAAAGACTGCAAGACCAACTGGCACAAGCCCGTGCGCGTTTGCTTGAGCAAGTGAAAGATTACGTGGAGCAGCAGTACCTTATTTTTGCTCGGCACAAAGGCGTTAAGTTTCGCGAAGATCACCTACAGCAAGCAAAATTAAGCCAGCTTGAGCATACCGATTACGCCCTAATGCAGCGCCTAGTGCAAAAGGCGGCGCGCAAACTTGCCACCCAACACAGTCGGAGGCGCCTAACCCGTAAGCGCGGGCAATTAGATGTTCGTAAAACCCTTGCGGCAAATGCAGCGTTTGATGGTGCCTTGTTTCACACTCGCTGGAAGGCAACGCGCGTAGAGCGACCCAAAATCATGGTGATCTGTGATGTCAGTGGTTCAGTGAGCCGCGTGGCGCGCTTCTTGTTATTGTTCTTGTATTCTCTGCAAGACGTCATCCCCAAAGTGCGCTCGTTCGTATTTGCCTCAGATATGATTGAAGTAACCTCGCTATTACAACAAGAAGACATAGAATCCGCACTGGAAAAAATTATGCAACGCTGGGGCGGCCTGTCGACCGATTATGGCAAGGCGCTGGCAGGTTTTCAGGAGCAAGCCCTAACCAGTATCGATAAAAAAACCACGGTTATTTTGCTCGGAGATGCACGCAATAACGAAGGGGATGGGCGCACCGACATTTGGCAAAAAGTGTATCGCCAAAGCAAACGGGTATTATGGCTAAACCCAGAGCAACGCAACAGTTGGGATACGGGCGATTCAATCATGTCTGAGTATTCGCCTTGGTGTAGTAGCGTTGAGCCTTGCCGTAACCTGAAAGATATTGAAGGTATATTTAGCCGGATTTTAAAGTATTCGTAATAGGCTAAATCTGCGTTTTAGTGTCCGTTGGGCGCAAACGTTGGCGATATTCCCTAGGGGTAACATCTGTCAAAGACTTAAACACTTTCGAAAATGAGCTAATATCCCGATAACCCACACCCATTCCAATGGTTTTAATGCTGTCTTGGGTATTGCCCAAGCGGTGCTTAGCTGCTTCTATGCGCAGTCGTTGTAAATAGCGAGAGGGTAACTCACCGGTTGCTTTTTGAAAGCGGCGAATAAAGGTGCGTCTGCTCATGCCAATTTGATTGGCCAACGCTTGTAGCTCCACGCTTCGGGTAAAATGCTCGTCTAGCCAGTCTTGTGCCCGGTGAATACCCACGTCTCGATGCTGACGAAAGCCGGCAATATTGATCAAATTCAAATCATAAGTACGACGACTATCAAAGCTGATGTCCCGGGCTAAGCCAGCAGCAATGGATGCGCCGCAAAACTTCTCAACCAAGTGCAAGCTTAAATCCATCGACGCATTCTGCCCGTTTGAGCTATAAATTCTGGCATGCTCAACACTGGCTTGGTTAGCTTGCCACTGCACCTTTGGGTATCGCAGTTCGAACTCGCGCAAATGTCGCCAATAGGTAGTGGCACGTCCACCATCTAACAGCCCCGCTTCTGCCGCCCAAAAAATACCGCTGTTAACCCCTGCTATGCGTGCCCCGTTTGCATGCTGTTTAGCCAGCCACGGGGGAATGCTTGGGTATTGCTCGGTTAGATACTGAAAATCCCCCCAGTAATGGGCCAGCATGATCAGGTCATATGGCTCATCACCAATAACAGCATCACCTTGAATTGATTGCCCGCCATACAGTTGCACTGGCTGGCTATCAGCACTTACCAAATCACAATGAAACTGCTGATCCTTAGGTCGGCGCAAATTAACGCTGTGAAATAGCTCCATTGAGCCATACACAGTTGACGCCCAAGCGCCGTTAAAAATCAGCAAGGCTACCCGCCATTTTGCATCTGCCACTGTATTCACTCCGCTTTGTTAAGTATTCGCCATTTGCTGCGAACCCCATTTTTGCATACGCGTCATTTGGCACATATGCCAGATTAAGTGGCATTTTACCCTAAGTACAAAAAGAAGGAAGGGGCGTACAGTAGTGGCATGCAGTATTAAAATGCGGTGGCTATTCATTAGCTACAAATGATCAATTGAACGAGGGTGCAGCAAGTGGATATTACCTTTTCGGCTGAGGAATTAGCCTTTCGCGACCAAGTGCGCGAATTTTTAGCAGAGAATTGGACCGAAGATTTAGCACGCAGAATCCGTGGTGAAGACGAAGAGTTCAAAGCGGCGCAAATCGAGTGGCAGAACAAACTAAACGACAAAGGCTGGTTAGCACCAGGCTGGCCGGTGGAACATGGCGGTGTTGCTTGGTCAGTGACTGAGAACTTCATTTTTGAGACCGAACGTTCACTCGCTGGGGCCCCTGATGTGGTGCCTTTTGGCCTAAAAATGGTTGCACCGGTTATTTATGGCTTTGGTAACGACGAACAGAAGAAACGCTTTTTACCACGCATTCTAAAAAGCCAAGATTGGTGGTGCCAAGGTTACTCAGAGCCAGGTGCAGGCTCTGATTTAGCCGCACTAAAAACCAAAGCAGAATTAGACGGTGATGATTACATCGTTAACGGCGCTAAGGTGTGGACTACCTATGCGCAATACGCCGATTGGATTTTCTGCCTAGTGCGCACCGACTCATCAGGTAAGCGTCAAGACGGTATCAGCTTCTTACTGATTGATATGAAAAGCCCTGGCATAACCGTGAATAAAATCTCCTCTATTGACGATCATCACAGCTTGAATGAAGTGGTGTTCGACAACGTACGCGTGCCTGTGGCTAATCGCATCGGCGAGCAAGACAAAGGTTGGACCTACGCCAAAGCTTTGTTAGCCCATGAGCGTACTTCAATTGCCGCTGTGGCTGATTCAAAGCGCCGTTTGCGTGACTTGCGCAAGTTACTCAGCGAAGAAATCAGCGGCGGTCGCCCACTGATCGAAGATGTGCAATTCCAAAATCGCCTGTCGAACACAGAAATCGAATTGATGGCGTTGGAATACACCGAGCTTCGCGTTCTGGCATCAACAGCAGATGGCAAAGGGCCGGGGGTGGAATCATCGTTGCTAAAAATTAAGGGCACCGAAATTCAACAAGCTATCCAACAGATGTACATGGATTTGGCGGGTTATTACAGCGGTGTGCTACACGGTGATGAAACCGCTGAAAGTATTGGTCACGCCTTTGGTCACGATGCAAGAAAAGCATATATGTACGGACGAGCCGCCACTATCTACGGTGGGTCAAACGAAGTGCAGAAAAACATTACCGCTAAATACGTACTGGGTCTTTAATCATGAATTTTAATTTATCCGAAGAACAAAACATGCTCAAAGACAGCGTTGCGCGCTTTGTGCAAGACGAATATGACTTTGAAACACGCCGCAGCAATGCTGCCAATGCATTAGGGTTTAATCCTGATAATTGGCAAACGTTTGCTGAATTGGGCTGGTTGTCTATTCCATTTGAAGAAGCTTACGGTGGTTTCGGTGGTGGTCCCACTGACGTCATGGCCGTTATGGAAGAAATGGGCAAAGGCCTAGTGGTTGAGCCATTTGTGGCAACCGTACTTATGTTCGGTGGCTTGCTGAGCAAGAGCGACAACGCCGCACTAAAAGATGCGCATATTGAAAAGATCATTGATGGCTCATTGCAAGGTGCATTTGCTTATGTTGAGCGCCAAAGTCGCTTTGAACTAGCGGATGTAAAAACCCAAGCCAAACGTGACGGCGATGACTTTGTACTTAACGGTGAAAAAACCGTTGTGTTCAATGGTGCAGCCGCTAACAAGGTGATTGTGTCAGCCAGAACCTCAGGCAAACAATGTGACGAAGCGGGTATCACACTGTTTTTGATTGATGCAGACGCACCGGGCGTACAGCGCACTTCTTATCGTTTAATGGACGGCCAGTTAGTCGCTAACATCAAACTCACTGATGTGCGCGTAGCCGCAAACCAAGTCGTTGGTGAAGTCGACGATGGTTACAAGCTGATAGATGCTGTGGTAAGCGACGTGACGATTGCCCTGTGCGCTGAAGCCATGGGTATCATGCAAAAGCTCAATACCACCACCATTGAATACACTAAAACGCGTCAACAGTTCGGCGTGGCAATCAGTAGCTTTCAAGCGCTGCAACATCGCATGGTGGATATGTTTATGGCGGGCGAACAAGCCAAGTCTATTTTATATCGCGCGGTGTGTGCGGCAGAAAGCGGAGCCGATGATTTAGCTAAAAATATCGCTGCATTGAAAGTGATGATAGGGCGCAACGGTAAATTGATTGGTGATGAAGCCATACAACTACATGGCGGTATGGGTTTGACGGACGAGCTAGATGTTGGCCATTACGTTAAGCGCCTGATGATGATCAACACCACCTTCGGTGATGCGGATTACCAGCAACAGAAGTTTAATCGTTTAGCTTATGCAGAGTAAGCGGCAAGTTGTGATGTAAATATACAGGCCAGCTTATAAAGCTGGCTTTTTTGTATGCACTTATGAGCTGCGCTCACTAGAGCATGCGCTTTGCTTATTTATGGCCTTCGGCCACAGAGCATACACTTCGTGCACTTATGAGCTGAGCTCACTAGAGCATACGCTGCGCGTACGGCATCCATGCCTGCTTTCAAACCCCGTCCCGGGGCTCGAGTAACTCTTTCTTCAACAGCTAAGAAAGAGTCACCAGAAAGAAGCCGCCTCCGGCCTATTTTTCGCTCCCATATTTGACCCCGACTTCAGTGCCAGAACGGCGAAAGGTAACATCCATGTAAATCACTTCGCCTTGCCCAGACATCCCTGTCAGGGCATCTGGCAAGCCGACTTCAAATATGGAAAATTGGGGTCGGTAGTAAGTCAAAAGCAGCGACTGCGTCGCCTAAATATGTACTTTGTACATTTGTGAACTGTGTTCACCAAATCATGCGCTTAGCTTACCAGCATCCATGCTGGGTATGACAGACCATCCATGGTCAGCCAGTCACTTTTTCAAAAGACGACAAAGTAACCAAAAAGTCTCTTGCTCCAACAAACTTTCTGATCCGCTAACAGCTGCGCCTTTTTTGTCATACCGGCGTGAGGAAACATCCCTGTGAAGCGCACGCCTTGTCCAGACATCCCTGTCTGGCCATCTGACAAGTCGCTGCTTTTATCGGGAAAGTTTGAGTCGCCAACTGATTCGCTGCGCTTACCAGCATCCATGCTGGATATGACAGACCATCCATGGTCAGCCAGTCACTTCTTCCCTGCGCGTCTCGTCTAACACAGGTCGTGAAAACGCGCTCCCGACGCGGCTTTCACTTGAGTTGCATCCAGGCAATTAATCCGGCGTTAGCCTTCGATGCTCATGGTGACTTGAGTCGGAAATAAAACATGCGCTACGCTTATTTATGGCCTGGGGCCACTGTCGCATGCACTTCGTGCACAGAGTAAGATCTTGGAATTACACTGTATTCCCATAAGTGAAAAGCAAAAAACTGGAAAAATTCAACCTGTACAGTAAGTTACCGGTTATGCAAAAAAACATGTAGTTAATAGGGGGAGTTCAATGAATGATCATTTAGGTTCTTGTCTTTGTGAAACTGTCAGCTTTGCGATAAAAGGAGAGTTTGACAGTTTTTATTTATGTCGTTGTCACCGCTGCCAAAAGGATACAGGTTCGGCTCATGCGGCAAACCTATTCTCACAGTCCGCAGAATTGGTCTGGCTGTCGGGTTTACATGCAGTGACCTCATTTACGCTCCCTAATACTCGTCACAGTAAAAGTTTTTGTAAGCTCTGTGGTTCAGCACTGCCAAATACCCATATCGCAGGCTTGCTCATTGTACCAGCAGGGTGCCTAGACACTGAAATCTCTATGTTACCGACTGCAAAAATTTTTTCAGCCAGCAAAGCTTATTGGGATGCTGAGTTAGAGGGAATAATAGTGTACGAGGGGTTACCGGAGTGAGCAGCCATAACATGACCTAATTATTTATCAGTTTATCCGTCATTTTACGAAAAGCTTCGAGCAAAGATTGGATTACTCGACTCTACTTTTTATATTCAATCGAGGTGACGTACCAGTCTTTGTAGCCGGTGGGGGTTTTGACGCTGGCGACATCATCTACTTCTTTCTTGATTAATGCTCTGGCCATGGGGGAGTCTATGGATATGTAGCCTTTGGCATCACCGTAGATTTCTTCTGGGCCAACGATGCGAAATTGCTTTGTTTCGCCTTCATCGTTTTCAATCTCTACCCAGGCGCCGAAGAATACCTTTCCCGCCTGTTGAGGGGAGTAGTTAACTATTTGTAATTCAGGCAGCAGCTTACGCAAGTAGCGAACGCGTCTGTCGATTTCTCGCAGCTTTCGCTTGTTGTATTGGTAATCCGCATTTTCACTTCTGTCACCCAAGCTGGCTGCCCATGTGACGATTTTAGTGATCTCAGGGCGCTGTTTTAGCCACAGTTCATCATGCTCGTCGTTGAGTTTTTTGTAGCCTTCAGGGGTAATGAGTTTCGTTTTCAATGCTTGTCCTTTTAAAACAGATACTTGTATATAGATGTGAGGGAAATCGCGAAATGGTATGCGATTTTCTTAAAGCCAGTAGGAATAAAAACCATTTTGTTAGCGCAATTTATTACAAAAATATGACCTTTGCCAACTTCTGTTTTTATCGACTTTAGTCTAATCTTAAGTCATCAGATAGTTAACACGCAGTCGCGATAGTTAGCTGTCTGATTCGATCAAATTTACCCTTATTTTTTGGTGCTAAGGTAGGGCATCTGCAGAGATACAGCATACCAAATTCAAAAAATTACCCGGATATTCTGGGCCAAATAACCCTTTCGAAGGGTCTAAAACCGAGGGAATAAGGTTCAGCAAGGAAAGAGGCTGATGAGTAAAGAAAAAACCGAACATCAATGATGTTCGGTTTTTTTTATGTCTGTGCATTTATTACCTATAAGGCACTAAAAGCGGGTGCTTATTCAGCAGCGCCTTCAGCAGAAGCAACGTCTAATAGCTCAACTTCAAATACCAATGTTGAGTTAGGCGTAATTTTTCCAGTCGCACGCTCGCCGTAAGCTAGCTCAGATGGGATGAAAAATTTGAACTTAGAGCCCACTTTCATCAACTGCACACCTTCGGTCCAGCCAGGAATGACGCGCGAAAGAGGGAAGGTTGCTGGCTCGCCGCGGCTATAAGATGAATCAAATTCAGTGCCATCTAGTAACGTGCCTTTGTAATGTACGGTTACAGTGTCTTCAGCAGTAGGAGATGCTCCTTCGCCCTCGCTCATGACTTCGTACTGTAAACCTGAATCGGTCACTGTTACGCCTTCACGCTCTGCGTTTTCAGCAAGGAATTTCTCGCCATCAGCAATGTTTGTTTCTGCTTTTGCATCAGAGATAGCTTTTTGCTTTTCACGTGAAGCCGCTTCCATAGCTAATGTAAGCGTTTGAATTTCTTTCATATCAAGCTGAGACTGACCCTGTAGCGCCGCTACAAATCCTTTAACCACTAAGTCTTTATCGAGGTTAACGTCTAGTGCTTCTTGTTCATTCATTTTTTGCTCGATGAACTGTCCCACGCTCGCGCCCATTGCATAAGCTTGCTGCTGTGCTTCTGTTTCAAGCTTTTGCTCTTCAACTTTTAGTAAATCCGTGTCTTGTTGACCACAGGCTGTAAGGCCAATGGCTGAGGTAATAAGAATCGCGATAGCGGTTTTTTTCATTTACTTCTCCCCTGAGATAATATGTGTCGAATACGTGACTTGTGAAGTGTTTCAACTTGATAAAGCGCTTATACTAAACGCCCTGAGTGAAAAGAGAAACCCAATTAGGAACAATCCATTGACCGTCTTGTTACGATTAAGTTTAATTTTATTATTACTAACTGGCTGTAGCGGTCCATCGTCAACACCAGTAACCTCATGGCGACATGCTGATGATGGCGCCTATGCGGCTGATATATCAGCGGATGCGTCGCTAGCTGTGGTGTCGAGTGTTACGGGGGGCATAGCGGTTTGGGACCTGCAAAAAAATGAAAAACGTTACACTTGGCAGCACCAAGGCGAGGGAAATAATTTAGTCGCTAATGTACACATTGCTTTTGATAATAGTTATGTGGTGACATCTGACCGTGACGCCTTTGCTCTTTGGAATGTGGTCAGTGGCGAGCCAGAAGGCTTCTGGCGTATTGATGAGTCCAGTATTCGTGATGTGGCTGTATCAAACCAAGGACGGGGGATATTGGTTGGCCGAGGCAATGGAAAGGTTATGTTTTTTGAGCCTAAAACCGGTCGGCGTTTAGAGTTTTTGGGGCACCAAGAAAAAGTGAACAGTGTGGATTTGTCTCCCAATGGTTTTTACGCCCTTACCGGCGGCAATGATTACACTGCTTATCTGTGGGATACCCGAACTGGTCAGGTTATTCATAGTTTTACCCATTCAAGTCGCGTGACCAAAGTGGCGTTAGACGATGAAGGACGTTACGGCTTTACTGCCGATAGTAAGCGTGACGCTAGGGTGTGGGACTTAGCCACAGGTGAAGAAGTAAGTAATCTGCATTACCTCGCCCGGCAAAAAATATTCAGCACTGCCGCGTTTTCACAAGACGGCCAGTACTTGTTAACGGGCTCACCCGCTAAACGATTAAATTTGTGGCGCGTGACCGATGGAAAAGAAATACAAGAATGGCAGGTGTCACCCAGAGAAGGCAGCCGCCCGCAGACGGCAGTGGTATACGGGGTGGGGTTCGCTAAAGACAATCAAATAGTGTCAGAAAGCAGCAGTGGATTAGCTGAATTTTGGCAGATAAAGCAGTAATTAGAGTAGGTTATGCAACACATAGAAGCAGATATAGAACAGCTACAAATGAAGGTGGCCTTTCAAGAGGACACTATAGAAGAGCTAAACAAAGCCTTGATTAAGCAACAGAAGCAACTCGAGCTGTTAGAGTTTCAGTTGTCTCATGTTATTAACAAGGTCAAAGAAATTGATGTGCCCAGCGGCGATTCACAAGAAGTTGAACCGCCACCGCCGCATTACTAGGTTGCTGAGCCGCAGCTACTAGCCAGTTAAGTAAACGAGGTTATTCTGGTTTGAATACGCCAATCACGTTTTCGCTTTGGCGTGAGGCTTGCGTCACTTCTTTATCGGTTTGGGTTTGTTGATAATGGCACTGTACACATTCCATTTTTTCAACATTGTTCTCGAAATAAAGCATCAGTGTATCCATGCTTTTACATTGAGGGCAGGTGGCCCCAGCGATAAAACGCTTTTTAATTTTCGTCGTCATAATCAAGAGGATTTCTTCGGTCAGTCATCTTGCTATCATACCGCAATCGACCGACTATGTTATCCGTCAATAGGCATTCATGATCCAAATTTCTGATTTATCCCTTATGCGTGGCAACAAAACCTTGCTACATGAAACCAATGCAGTGCTGTATCCAGGGCATAAAGCAGGTCTTATCGGTGCCAATGGCTGTGGTAAATCCAGCTTGTTTGCACTTATTCGAGGGGAATTACACCCTGAGCAAGGCGAGTGCAATATCCCTAAAGATTGGCAAGTGGTATCCGTTGCCCAAGAAACCCCAGCAGTTGAGCGCTCAGCCCTTGATTATGTGATTGACGGCGACAAGCTGTATCGGCGCTTACAGGCTGAATTGAGTGCTGCTGAAGATGCCCATGATGGTGTTAAGATCGCCGCGTTACACGGCCAGTTAGATCATGCCGGTGCTTACGATATTGAATCTCGCGCGGCCACAATACTAGCGGGCTTAGGTTTTGCGAACGACGCTATTGCCCGTCCAGTCACCGCCTTTTCAGGTGGTTGGCGTATGCGTTTGAACTTGGCCCAGGCGTTGCTATGTCATTCAGATTTATTGCTACTTGATGAGCCCACTAACCACTTGGATTTAGATGCGGTCATTTGGCTTGAAAAATGGCTACAGCGTTATGCAGGCACACTATTACTGATATCTCACGATAAGTCTTTTTTAGATAGCACAGTTAACGAAATTATCAGTGTTGAGCAACAGCAACTGGTTAGCTACACGGGTAACTATGATGCCTTTGAGCGCCAACGTTCTGAGCGCTTACGCTTACAGAACCTGCAGTTTCAAAAGCAACAAGACAAAATTGCCCATTTAGAGTCGTTTATCAATCGCTTTGGCGCTAAGGCCAGTAAGGCCAAACAGGCCCAGAGCCGCGTAAAACAACTGGAGAAAATGGAAACCTTATTGCCAGCACTTGCCGCTTCGCAGTTTAGTTTCGAATTTTTTATGCCGCCCAAATTACCTAACCCTCTGGTAAAAATGGAGCAAGTACAACTGGGGTACGACGACACTATTATCTTAGAGAAACTGCACCTCAATTTAGTGCCGGGTAGCCGCATTGGACTACTTGGTCGAAATGGTGCGGGTAAATCAACATTGATCAAACTACTGGCTGGCGAAAAAGAGCCCATGCAGGGTATTTACGAAACCTCAGCGGGTTTACGTATTGGTTATTTTGCTCAGCATCAATTGGAATACTTGCGCGCTGACGACTCGGCCCTCGCCCATATACAGCGTCTTGATCCAAAAGCCACCGAACAAAGCTTGCGGGATTATTTAGGCGGCTTTGGTTTTAGAGGTGACGATGCTCTTGGGCGTGTGGCGCCTATGTCGGGTGGTGAAAAAGCGCGCTTAGTGTTAGCGTTAACTGTGTATCAAAAGCCTAATTTATTGCTACTCGATGAGCCAACCAACCATTTGGATTTAGACATGCGCCAAGCACTAAACATGGCGCTGCAAGGCTTTGAAGGGGCAATGGTGTTGGTGTCTCACGATCGATATTTACTTACATCGGTTTGTGATGACTTTTATTTGGTGGATAACCAGCAAGTCACCATGTTCGATGGGGATCTAGATGACTATCGTGATTGGCTGTTAAAATCAGACCGAGAAAAGCAATCTGCAGATAAGCTGGTAACTGGCAAAGGCGGTGCTGACAAAGAAGGCGCTGAGAGCAAAGAGCCAAAGTTAGATCGTAAGATTATTAAGCGCTTAGAAGCTGAGTTTAGGCAGGCGACGCAGTCCCTTCGCAAAACGGTACAAACCCAAGAGCAAAAAATGGCCGAGCTTGAAGCCAAACTTGAGGGCATAGAGCAAAAAATGGCCGACCCTGATATTTACAATGCCGATAAAAAAGCCGAGTTAAAAGTACTATTGGCGGACCAAGCGAGTTGTAAAGTTGCCCAAGAAGAGGCTGAAATGCTGTGGCTAGATGCCCAAGAGCAAATTGAAGCCAAGCAGGCAGAGTTTGATGCACAGGTGACTGGTTAGCAAGCGACTATGAGCCATTCTACGCGTTAAATTCTGACCCTGAGGCCATGCATTATTTCCCTTTACCTTATACTCGGGCGCAAAGCGCTCTCTTAGCGGATAAATGCCAAGCTTTGATTCAGCAGCGAGGCTGGGGTTTGTGGGCGGTGAGTAAGAAAGAGGATGAGGCGTTTATTGGCTTTGTGGGTTTGCATAAGCCAAATGCAAACATGCCTTGTTCTCCTTGTGTTGAGATAGGCTGGCGCCTGCTGCCTCAATATTGGGGTAACGGTTTCGCCACTGAAGGGGCGAAAAAGGCGCTAGAGTATGCGTTTAATGAGCTGGCGCTGCCAGAGGTGGTCTCGTTTACTTCAAAAACAAATCAGCCTTCGCAGGCCGTTATGGCGCGAGTTGGATTGCAAGATTCACTCAATAACTTTATTCACCCAGATATTGCTCCTGACCACCCATTAGCGGAACATGTTTTATATCGCATCACCCGAAATGCCTGGCTTGATCAAACAAGTCAAAGCTTCAAGTGAGCGGTTGGTTAACCTCTTGGTACAAGATCTGTGCAAAGGCATTTGCTGCTGGTGACAATGGCCGATCACGGTATTCCAGCTGATATAAAGGCCGAGATAATAGGCTACTTTCTTTAGTGGAAATCACCTTAATTTTTTTCAGTTCAAGTAAATCTGCGGTGACAACTTGGGGCAATAACGCCACTCCCATTCCTTGGGCTACGCCACGAGCAATCGCTTCATTACTACCTAGTTGCATACTGTCATTCACTGTTATGCCTTGTTCGGCCAATAGCGAAAATGACATTTGCCGGGTGCCCGAGCCAGGCTCTCGCAGCAACCAGCGTTGCTTGCTTAGCCACTTTTCTTTGTCGTCTGAAGGCGTGAATGCGGTTGAACACACGATACTCATGGGATCGTCTTGCCAATGTTGACTACTTATGTGTGGGTCTCGCGCGTCCCCTTCCACCAGAGCTAAGTCTATGGTGCAGGCAAGTAAAGCCTGTTCAATTTGAGCTGTATTGGCCACTTGTACTTCTACTTTGATTTGCGGGTACTGTTGGTTAAAACACGCTAAATATGGTGCTAACCAATACCCTGCTATGGTGGTGCTGGCGCCTACCACTAAAGTACCTTGTTTTAATCCTGTGCGCGCTCTTACGTCTTCAAGCGCAGCTTGTTCTATAGCAAATATACTTCTTGCATGATTAAACAAGCTTTGTCCTCCATCCGTTAAGGCTAGCTTCTTGCCTCTGGCTGCCCGCTCAATGAGTTGCATACCCAATTGATGCTCAAGCTCTTTCAATGCTTTAGATACAGCCGGTTGGCTAATACAAAGCGCTTCAGCCGCTTGGGAAAAGCTCCGTAAATGGGCGACGCTATGAAATACCCGAAGCGCATGTAAATTCATATTAATTAACCTGTCGTTATCAATGCATGATTTTAATGTATTGGAGTTATATTTTGACGCTGCCTATCATCAAGTCAACTTTTAATAGACATAGCAAACCCAGCGATAGGAGCAGCTTTATGTATAGTGCAGTTAAGCGTTTTTTCATTACGGGCCCGCAAGGAAAATCCCAGCAAAGCGGACATTTTAATGACTCTCGCTGGTGGCTAGGTTTAGTGCTGGTTACGGCTATCGCGTTCGCTGCCACCTACCTGAGTCATGTTTCATTTATCCAACATCTTGGCTTGAGCGCGTTAACCATAGGAATTGTATTGGGAATTATCGTTGGCAACACGCTATTTTCGCGTATGGCCACGCACACCGATGTAGGTGTTGATTACGCTAAAAGTGTCTTGTTAAAAGCCGGTGTAGTGTTGTTTGGTTTTCGTATCACTTTCACCCAAGTGGCGGGCGTGGGCTGGCAAGGGCTAATCACTGACATCGCCATGTTGAGCTTAACCTTTTGGTTAGCTGTACAACTTGGTAAACGGGCATTTAAGTTAGACGAGCAAACCACCATTTTGATTGGTGCTGGTAGCGCTATTTGTGGCGCAGCAGCGGTGATGGCCACAGAGCCTGTGGTAAAAGCTCAAGCGCACAAGGTTTCAGTCGCGGTTGCTACCGTGGTGGTGTTTGGCACACTTAGCATGTTTGTTTATCCCATTGCCCAAGGTTACCTAGGCCTTAGTGAGCATGCATACGGTATTTTCGCTGGCTCAACCATTCACGAAGTGGCACAAGTGGTGGCGGCAGGCAGCGCAGTTAGCCCTGAAGCGGCTAACGTGGCCGTAATTGAAAAAATGCTCAGGGTGATGATGCTCGCCCCGTTTTTAGTCTTGCTATCACTGTGGCAAAACAGAAAACAAGCCAAAGCAATGAACGGAAAGGCTACAGCTGAGCAAGCTAATAACGACAAAAGCAACATCACGATCCCTTGGTTTGCCCTACTGTTTATCGTTGCCAGTGGGATTAATTCTAGCCAGTTAGTTTCACCTGATATTACCGAGCAAATTGTACATTTGGACGGCGTGTTACTTACCATTGCCATGGTGGCGTTAGGGCTGCGAACGCATATAGGCGCAATCCGCCAAGCTGGCGTCAAACCCTTACTACTCGCAGGCTGTTTGTTTTTGTTCTTAACCATAGGCGGGTATGGGCTGAATTTAGCGATAGCTCATTGGTTATAGTGAGCTAACCACCCGCAATATCAAGAATGGAAGTTTTGCTCAAGGAGTCAGCATTTTATATCATCAATAAAACGCTGACTCACATTGCAATTACTGCGCTTTTAAGCGCAGCTTCGCACCTTGAGTCAGTTGTTGATGGCTAACAAACGCTTTGCTTAAGGGCGCGCCATTAAGAGATAGCTGTTTTTGTCCTTGGCTCAAAGGAGTTATGGTCAGGGTTTTGCCTGAATAATATTTTGAGTCGAGATGAATGGTCACCTGGTCAAATGCTGTGCTCGTTAGGGCATAGTCCATGTCCCCAGGTGATACAGGGTAAATGCCTAACATGCTAAAGACTAACCATGCTGACATGGTGCCAGCATCATCATTGCCGGGCAACCCAGCCGGTTGGTTGGTGAAGTACTTCGCTATCAGTCTTTCTACGTGCTGCGCAGTATTGTGCTCTTGACCTTGCACGTAGTTAAACAGGTAAGGGTAAGTAATATCCGGTTCGTTGCCCATATCGAAGTTATTGGTATCAAAGGTTGCGTTTAACGCTGTTATAAAAGCACTGTCACCGCCATTTAAAGCAATTAAGCCTGGCATATCGAAAGGTACATAGAAGCGGTAATTCCATGCATTGCCTTCAATGTAACCCGGTGCGGGTTCAAAGTTACGGCCTAACTCAGGATCGTATGGGGTTAACCAATCACCACTGCGCTTTTTCGGGCGCAGCATGCCAGTACTTTTATCGAATAAGGTCTTATAGTTCTGTGCTTGAGCGAGGTATTTTTGCGCATCTTGGTCGCGACCTAAACGTTTTGCAAGCTGACCTAGAGCGAAGTCCGCGACGTAATATTCAAGACTAGTCGACACGCTACCATCGAACGGCTCTTCGTCATCAACGGGTACATACCCCAAATTCAGGTAGTCAGGGTTTTCAGGGCGAATAGGGTTGTTTTCTACTGTTTCTGCGGATTTTTGCATCGCTTGGTAAGCCAGTTCTACATCAAAGGTTTGCACGCCGCGTAAATAGGTGTCAGCAATCATGGCGGTAGCTGGGTCACCGACCATGGTTTGGGTTTCCATGCTAAGTAACTCCCACTTGGGCAACCAACCACTTTCTTGATACATACTTAGGGCAGAATCAACCATTTGTGATTGGATCTCAGGGTAGACCAAACTCAGCAAAGGGTGCAGGTTACGACTGGTGTCCCACAGTGAATATACGGAATAGCGGTTCTTACTATGGGTATTGCCTACTTTCGCCGTATGTTGTTGGCTCATTATTGGGTAGTCGCCGTTCACATCTTGAATGATACTGGGGTGAATTAAACTGTGATACAGGCCAGTATAAAGCAACGTTTTGTTATGCTCGCTACCTTGTACTTTAATGCGCGAGAGTAAGCTATTCCAAGCGTCCTGGGCGTCTTTGCGCGTGCGTTCAAAGGCAAAGTTGGGCTGTTCAGCGTTTAGGTTCTGCCGCGCGTTTTCGATGCTGACATAAGAAATACCTACCTTGACCTCAACTTGCTCGTTAGCCTGTGTATCGAAACGCATGTAGGCACCGATATTGTCACCGCTCATGACGTGCTGATAATTCGGGTACGGCTTGATGCTGTTATTGTGCTGCATCCATTCGCCTTCCACCCCTGTGAATTCAGGCATTTTCTTGAACGTGCCCAAAGTTTTGGCGGGTTTACTAAAACGTGCTACGAAATACACAGGGCGCACGTCTTGGGGGTTATAGCAAAACGTGCCTACCGTGCGAGAGCCTTCAATTTCCTGCTTAGACACAACCTTGATAGAGCCACCGGATTCGTTGGTTAAGCCTAGGCCTAAATTTACAATGATATTACTTTGGCCGTCGGGAAAGGTGTAGCGGCTTAAGCCCGTGCGCAATGTGCTAGTGGCTTCTGCTCTGATGCCATACTTGTCGAGTGTGGTTTGGTAGTAACCTGGGCTTGCTTGCTCGTTCGAATAGGTTGAGCCGTATCGTTGGGCGTCCAATTCTAAATTGCCTGCGGTAGGCATAATGTTGATTACCCCTAACTCTGGGCAGCCAACTCCGCTTAAATTCACATGGGTAAAACCAGTCAAAAATTTATTTTCATGGATATACACGCGGGAATTCCACGCGGCATCTTTTTCAAACTCATTGAGTTTTTTGTGTTCGAATGCAACGTTAAAAGGCGCAACAGATGTGAGTGCATGAGGATACTGCGCACCCGGATGGGTCGCCCCAAAATTAGAGGTACCAATAAACGGGTTAACGTATTCAGCTGGTGTTTTTTGCGATGTTTCCCCTGCAGCTTCGCCAGATGTGTGAGCAAGTGAACAACCGACACAGCCTAAAGTAAGGGCAGCAAATGCCGTACTGATTAAGATTTTCATTTTGGCTGGGCTCCCATCTCAAATACTAAACTTCCGCCGGCTAATATATCACTGTGACGGATGAAAAATTGCTGCAAAGATTGGCCATTAAGGCTCGCGCTTTGGACGTACACATTCTCTTTCGATTGATTGAGCGCTTGCACGCTAAAGGTTTTGCCGTTTTCTAAATGTATCTTGGCAGAAGAAACTTCTGGGCTACCTAACACGTATTCCCCCGATACCGGGTTAACGGGATAAAAGCCTAATGCGCTAAATAGGTACCACGCCGACATTTGGCCTGCATCTTCATTGCCCGACAAGCCGTCAGGGGCGGTATGGTAAAGCTTGTCCATTACTTGGCGTACGTATTTTTGTGTTTTGTAACCCTTGCCAACGTATTGGTAAAGGTAAGGCACATGGTGGCTTGGCTCATTGCCGTGCACATATTGGCCTATGTAACCTGAAATCCACTCTGGGAACTCCCCTACGGTTTGCTCGGCTTCGAACATGGCATCCAGTTGAGCTTCAAACGGCGCTGCACCGCCCATCATATCGATTAGCCCAGTGACATCTTGTGGCACAAAGAAGCTGTATTGCCACGCATTCGCCTCGCAGTAGTCCTCTGGATGATAGGCATTCGGGTCAAAATCCCTGCGAAACTCACCGTTTACGCCTTTGGCGCGCATAAACTCGCTTTGTGGGTCGAACAGGTTGCGATAGTTTTGCCCCCGTGATTGATATGTTTGATACACCTCATTTTCACCTAAGGATCTAGCTAGCTGAGCAATCGCCCAATCGTCAAAGGCGTATTCCAAGGTTAGTGAGACATTCCAACTACGCTCTTCAAAGGGCACATAACCCAATGCTTGATAACTCTTTAAACCGAACTCGTTTTGGGTGGCGCTTTGTATAGCAGCTGCGAGTATTTCTTCTCCACTGGCATCAAGTAAGCCTTTGAAATAGGCATCGATAAGCACAGGTACGCTGTGGTAACCCATCATCATGTCTGTTTCATTGCCTTGAAAGTTCCAAACGGGAAGGCGACCTGCTACATCGTAATGCGCCATGATTGAGGCCATGAGCTCTCGGGTGCGAGTGGGTTCAACTATGGTTTTCCATGGGTGTAAGGCGCGAAATGTATCCCACAACGAGAAGAACTCGTACCTAGGGTAGCGTTCGCTTTTATGAACTTGACCGTCAGGGCCTTTGTATTCGCCGTTGCTATCAGAAAATACCCGAGGTGCTAACGCCGTGTGATACATGGCCGTATAAAACTGGATCATGTTATCTTTATCGGCGCTTATCTCCACTGTGCTAAGTTGCTCTCGCCACGCTTGCTGGGCAAGGGTTTTTACTTGTTCAAAGGTTTTGTTTGGCGCACCGGCGAGCAAATTTTGTTTGGCGTTCTCTATGCTAACGGAGCTGATCGCGGTGCGTACGGACACAATTTTTTTGCCGTTTGACTCAGTGAAATTAAAATCGAATTCCGCAGCTACATTTTCACCAGAGGCGGATTGTTCTTGGCTTGTCACTCCGTTGGTGCTCAAGGTGTAGCGATCAATCGGCTGTGAAAACTGACTGTAAAAGAACACGCGTTGATCGCTGGCCCAGCCAGTAGATTTGCGATAACCAGCGATGGTTTTATCATTGATAATTTGAATGTGGGTATCTAGGGTTTTATCCCAATTTCGGCTGTAGCCTAAGTCTACGCGTACCACGCCTTGGGTTGCATCATCAGCATATTGGTATTTCTGAAAGCCAGTGCGAAGCCCTGCAGTTAGCTCTACATTCACCCCGTAATCATCTAAAAATACCTGATAATACCCAGGTGTTGCTTGCTCATTCTGATGGCTAAAACGAGAGACAATCGTGCCATCTTCAGGGCCACCTTCGGTTTTTTCCCGGTGAAAGGGGCGGGTTAATGGCATGAAGGATATGTCATACAAATCACCGGCGCCTGTGCCAGATAAATGGGTATGGCTAAAACCAGCAATGATGTTGTCTGGATAAAAATAACCTGAAATCCAATCCCAGCCGGTGCGCCCATTATCTGGGCTTAATTGCACCATACCGTAAGGCACAGTCGCACCAGGATAGGTTTTGCCTTTGCCGTCAGTGCCGATAAACGGATCCACATACTCTAGAGGATCAACAGCTTGAGGCGTGTCTTCGGTGGCGATTGGAGTCGGCTGTGTACATGCGCATATCGCCAACACTGTGCCGGTAATGAATATCTGTTTAATCATGCTGGTATCCGTTTACTTTAAGCGGGTATTGCCTATTGTGCGCAATACTTCGAAGCACGCGCCCAAGGTGTGGTAGTCGCACTTAGCGCCCGCAGCACTTTTCTGCTCACTGTATTTACCATTATCTCGATGAAGTATTCTGAACCAAGCGCCATATTGATGATCGATCATATGCTCCCAGCTGTAGTTCCAGAGCGCATTGTATTGGGTGAGATATTGCTCATCTTGGGTAACTGAAAATAACATAGCGGCTGCGGCAAAGCTTTCTGCCTGTACCCAGAAATATTTGTCATCGTCACACCAAGTACCATCCGGTGCGAAACCGTAAATCAAGCCGCCGTGAGTGGCGTCCCAGCATTTTTCGTAGGCGCGATCAAATAAGCTTTTTGCCCGCTCAACCAGTTTTTGATTAGGTGCATGGCGATGTAAAATTAGCAGTAACTTGGTCCATTCTGTCTGGTGCCCAGGCTGAAAACCCCAAGGACGATACAGATTTTTGGGATCGTCTTTGTTGTATTCCCAGTCCGGCTGAAAGTCAGTGGTATAGTGTTCCCAAATCAGGCCGTCAGTTAAGTCAGCTTGGCGAAAGGCAATGTTTTGTGCAAGGGTTTGTGCCCGTGTCAGAAACACTTGCTCGTTGCTGGCTTCATAAGCCGCCAACATGGCTTCGCATAAATGCATATTGGAGTTTTGACCGCGATATGAGCTGAGTTCACCCTCTGGGCTTATCTCATCAGCGTATAAGCCAAAGTCAGCTTGCCAAAAACGACTTTCAAGTTGTTGGTAGGTTTTTAGCAGCATGTCGTTGCTGGTCACGATTCCTGCTTTGCGCGCAGCAGCGTAAGCAAGCAAAACAAATGCATAGCCGTAGGCTTGTTGGGTCATGTCTTGAGGTTGGTTGTCTTGTAGCGTCCAAGCGTAACCGTCAGCATCTGGTTGCCAATGAACTTGCTCGACAAAGTCTAAGCCGTGACGAGCCATTTTTAGATAATCATCACGCTCAAACAACATACCTGCTGTGGCGTAATTCACCACAATACGTGTACTGCTAACCAGTTGCTTAAAGCCTGAATCAAACAGATCGCCGTTATCCATGTAATTCTGAAAGTAACCGCCTTGGGAGTCTTTTACCCTAGGGTCATAGAATTTCAAGATATCTTGGCAGTGGGTCATTAAAAATGCGGGGCTGTGATAGTTCATCAATAATTACTCGCTCATTAGGTTTGCAACCTGTCGCCTGAATAGGCGACAGGGCTTATCTCATTAAGTGGGTTTAAAACTAATTGGCTGCTGGAGCTGGCGCGGCGGCATTTGCGCTTTTCACTTTAGAGCCAAACAAGGCATACCATGCAATATAAACATAGGCAGCAACTGGCACGATAAAGCTAAACTGGACACTCGTAACGTCGGCTACATAGCCTTGCATCAAGGGTAATATCGCGCCGCCAACAATAGCTTGGCACAGTAAGCCTGAGCCACGACCTGTCAATGGCCCTAAGCCGCGAATAGCTAAGGTAAATATGGTGGGGAACATAATTGAATTGAAAAAACCAATTGAAATCACACTCCACATCGCCAAGTCGCCTTGGGTATTCATGGTGGTAAACAACAAAATAATGGCAATGGCTGAATTAAACGCCAGTACGTAAATAGGCGCAATAATGCGGGTAAGCGCGGCGCCCACAAACCGCCCAATCATAGCCGCGCCCCAGTAGTAAGAAACCATTTGGCTAGCTTGGCGTTCGTTTAGCCCAGCAATTTCAGGTTGCGAGAAGTAGTTTACCAAGAAACTACCGATGCTTACCTCAGCGCCCACGTAAAAGAAGATGGCCACGGTGCCAAAAATCAATGCTTTGTGAGACCAAATAGAGTCTGTACTTTTCACGTCTTGCTCGGTTTCATCCGCTTTGATGGTGGGTAATTTTAAAAACTTGAAACCAATGGCTGTGGCAATCATTACGCCTGCGAGTAACAAGTAGGGTAATTGTACTGCTTTGGCGTCGATGTCTGCGTCTTCAGATGCAACTCCGACAGCGGCAAAAATCAATGCCGCACCAAACATAGGTCCAAGAGTATGGCCTACAGAATTGATGGCTTGGGCCAAACTTAAGCGGCTGGTGGCTGTTTTCTCTGGACCTAACACGGCGACATAAGGGTTGGCAGAGACTTGTAATATGGTTACCCCGCTGGCAAGAATAAACAAACCTAGCAAAAACACTGCATACACTTCAACTTCGGCTGCCGGATAAAAAAGGCCACAGCCTATGGCGATGGTCACCAAGCCAGTAATGATGCCCCGAATATAACCTATCTTTTCAATTAACTTACCGGCAAAGGGCGAGATAATGAAGTAGGCTCCAAAGAAACAAAACTGAACCAGCATAGCTTGGGTATAGTTTAAATCAAACGCCGCTTTTAAATGTGGAATGAGAATATCGTTAAGTGCGGTGATAAACCCCCAAATGAAAAACAAGGTAGTCATTGCTGCGAAGGCAAAGTGACTGTTCTTCACGGGCTCACTTAAGGTTACGGATGATTGGGAAATCGGTCCTGCCATAATTTTTTACTCGTTAAAGGTGCCAACCGAAATTGGCACGTTGATTAATGGGTGGTTAGTCAGCGGTTGACATTGAATAGGGCACGGCTTCTTTGTTGGTGGCCCATGACTTGTTTGGCTGGCTCGACATATCAAAAGAAATTTCACCGCCTCGCTGAATTTGCTGATGAGACAAGAAGGTCTTTTCGAAAGTCTTGCCGTTTAGCTTAGCGCTATTCACATATACGTTGTCTTTGCTGTTGCTATTGCCCTTGACGGTGAAACGCTCGCCATTTTGTAAATGTAACGTGGCTTTGTCGAAAAGTGGGCTACCTAACACGTACTCATCGCTGCCGGGCGCAACAGGGTAGAAACCAAGAGCGCTGAAAACGTACCAAGCGGATGTTTGGCCGTTGTCTTCATCGCCGCAGTAACCATCAGGTGTGGCTGAGTAAAGCTTATCCATGATGTTGCGCACGTGATATTGAGTTTTCCATGGCTGGCCAGCGTAGTTGTACAAATAACTCATATGCTGAATAGGCTGGTTACCGTGGGCATAGTTGCCCATGTTCACGATCTGCATTTCGCGAATTTCGTGAATGGTAAAGCCATAATAAGAATCGTCGAAGGTCGGTGGCATGCTAAACACACTATCAAGTTTATTCACGAAGGCTTGATCACCCCCCATCATGTCTTTCAAACCTGAGATATCGTGAAATACCGACCAAGTGTAATGCAGGCTATTGCCTTCTGTGAAAGCATCACCCCACTTCAACGGGTTAAACGGGGTTTGAAAACTACCGTCTTCGTTTTTACCGCGCATCCAGCCACTTTGTTTATCAAACAAATGTTTGTAATTCATCGCTCTTTGCTTGTACTTCGTTGCGTCGTCGGTTTTACCTAAGCGTTCAGCGAGGCGATAAATATTGAAATCGGCAAAGGCGTATTCAAGGGTGCGAGCTGCGTTTTCGTGAATGCCAACGTCGTAAGGCACATAACCTAACTCGTTATAATAATCGACGCCTTCTCTACCGACTGAGCTAACCGGGCGACCTTCATCCACTTGGGCATTCTTGACTATGGCTTCGTAAAGCGTATCGATGTCGATATCGGTTATACCTTTTAGGTAGGCATCAGCAATATTCACTGCAGAGTTAGAGCCAATCATTACACCGCGATGACCTGGGCTAGCCCATTCAGGCAACCAACCAGATTCTTTGTATGTGTTGGCTAAGCCTTCCATGATTTGTGCATCGAGTTCTGGGTACATCAGGGTAAAGAAAGGGAATACCGCGCGGAAGGTGTCCCAGAATCCATTGTCGGTGAACATATAACCGGGCAACACTTCACCGTTGTAAGGGCTGTAATGCACTACTTCACCGGCTTGGTTGTACTCGTAAAACTTTCGCGGGAATAATAAAACGCGGTACAGCGCAGAGTAAAACGTACGAAGATTGTCTTTGTTGTCATCGACTATCTCAATGCGTGACAGCTCATCTTGCCAATACTTATGAGCTTTTTCACGAGTGGTATCGAAGGTGTCTTGGCCGATTTCTCGGTCTAAATTGAGCTGTGCTTGTTCAGGGCTAATAAAAGACGAGGCAATTTTCACGGATACCGTTTCACCGCGTTTGGTTTTAAAACCGATAACTGCACCCACGTGCTCGCCTTTGCTTTGAATGGCATCTGCGTTTAATTGGTATTCGTCAGTCCAAGTACGGCTGATTTCAAAGTCTTTATCAAATTCTGCCACAAAATAATTATGGAAGTTGTCCGGCACGCCACCGTGATTATTGCGTGCATAGCCAATTATTTTGCGCTCTTGTGGGATGATTTTCACCATAGAGCCTTTATCAAATGCATCTAAGATAATGTAGGCATCGTCTGTATCTGGAAATGTAAAGCGAAACTGCGCGGCGCGCTCGGTAGGTGTTACCTCAGCAGTGACATCGTAAGAGGCTAAATACACACTGTAGTAATCAGGACTGGCTTGTTCCGCCTTATGGGAGTACCAAGACGCACGTTCATCTTGGTTAAATTTCATTTCGCCAGTTACCGCCATTAAAGAAAACGCACCATAGTCGTTTAACCAAGGGCTGGGTTGGTGTGTTTGCTTAATACCACGAATCTGATCGTCATTGTATTTATACGTCCAGCCATCGCCGATGGGGGCCGTCATCGGTGTCCAGAAATTCATTGCCCATGGTGTGGCAATAGCTGGGTAAGTATTGCCATTTGATAAGCTGAACTTGGAATCCGTACCCATAAGCGGATTAACATAATTAACCAAATCAACCGAAGGTGCGGTTGCAGCAACTTGCTTGGTATCTGTTGTCGTGCCACATGAGGTCAATAACAGTAATGCAGGAATGGTAAAAATAAGCTTATAATTCATTTGTTTACACCTACGTGAGTCAGTTCTCTATGGCAGCTTTCTGCCACCGTTTCACTTTATAATGATAGTTTTTTTAAGCTAAATACTTAAGTCAAACGTTAACGCTTTGTAAAATTGTAATCGATTACAATTTAATGGTCTAGTGTTATGTCCAATAAAAAGCCAAAACAAGCGTTTACTAACCCAAAATGGTCGTTTTATCGTTGTTTTGTTATCGATTACAGTAATTACTTTTGTCACATGATTGATATTATTTACATATTCAGGTATTTACTTTAACTAAGCTATTGCTCTAATGGTGCAATTAAATAACCACGGCCATAATGGGGCCTGACTTTCGGAAGTCGTAAATGACGAATATTAAAAAAGTAAGTGAGCTTGCAGGCGTATCAACCGCAACAGTATCGCGCACACTTAAAATGCCAGATATGGTCACCGCCCGAACCAAAGAAAAGGTGATGAAAGCCGTTCGTGAGGCGGGTTATAGGCCAAGTTGGTTGGCGACCAGTGTTAAAACAGGGCGCACAAATACCATCGTTGTTTTAGTTCCTAATCTGATAAACCCTTTCTTTATGCGCATCATCGGCGGCATTGAACAGGCCGCCCAAGAGCGTGGTTTTACAGTATTGCTGTGCGATACTCAGGGGGAGAGTAAACGCGAAAGTGATTATGCTTCCATGGTTTTGACTAATAGAGCCGATGGCTTAATTCAACTCGATCATTCCTTTCCTTTTAATGAAGATGACGCCAAATTAGCTGAAACTATTCCTATGGTCAGTGTTTGTGAGCGAATTCACTCTGATAAAAGATACCCAGTAGTTGCGCTTGATAACTATGCCGCTAGCCGAGCCCTGGCTCATCATTTAGTAAGTTATGGGCATACTAAGTTCGCTGTTATTGTAGGCCAAGTAGTCAGCCAAATACATAAAGATCGCCTTTCTGGGCTACGTAGCGTGTTGGCTGAAGAGAATATTGAATTCGATGAAGACATGATAGTTGGGCAAAGCTATAGCATTGAAAATGGCATAGAAGGCATGCGCCAATTGTTAGAAAAACCCAATCGGCCCAGTGCGGTTATCTGCTTTAATGATGATATAGCGATTGGTGCCATGCACGAAATTCATCGCCAAGGACTACGTGTACCGGAAGACATTTCAGTGGTCGGGTTCGACAATGTAAAAGTCTCTGCTTTTATGAACCCACCTTTAACAACTATCGACCAACCTGCCTACGAAATGGGCCGCAGGGGAATGGAGATCCTCAGCGATGTGATCAATGGTGTTCCTTTGACTCGTAGTAGCGAAATGCTGCCTTTTCAATTGCTTGAACGCGAAAGTAGCGGCCCCGCTTCTATCTAAAAACGATTATTCTTGTTTGGGTTTGTTAAATTTTTGTATATTTATTAGCTTAAGTTGTTGACATGTTATAAGAGTGGATCTATATTTTTCCGGTAAATTGTAATCGATTACATTTTATTGGTGAGAAAAATTCCAATTCAATGTTCTGTAATAAGCATAAAACAAAGAAGAAATAAGCGGTTACTAAAGTGAGCTGTGAAACATGTTCACGGTTACATTTGGTTAAACGGAAATATCCGATGGCGATTAGGAAACACATATGAACAACACCAGTGACAAAATATTTGGTAAATCAATGCTGAATTTTGCAGTTGTGTGTGCAATGGGTCTTGTACCTTCGTACGCGTTAGCACAGCAGACAGACCAAGAACCCAGTGGCAGCGATGCAGAAACTGAAGTGATTCAAATACGTGGTATACGTGCTTCGGCAGCTGAAAATCTAGCAATCAAGCGTTTATCGAACGCGGTGGTGGATGCCATCACGGCAGAAGATATCGGTAAGTTCCCGGATAAAAACGTTGCGGATTCTTTGCAGCGTGTACCTGGTGTTGTTATTCAACGCAACGGCGGAGAAGGCTCAAGTGTGAGCATACGTGGTTTATCTCCTAGCCTGACGTTTACCCAATTAAACGGTAACTTTATTGCGGCGTCTTCTGGTAATCCATCTCGCTCGTTCTCTTACGAGCTTCTGCCTTCAAATCTAGTCGGTAAGGTCGAGTTATTTAAATCATCTGAAGCGCGCCTCGATGAAGGCGGCATTGGTGGTACGGTCATAGTGCATAGCCGTAAACCGCTAGACATGGATAAAAACTCGGGTGTTGTTAGCCTAGAATACACTTATGCAGATATTACAGATTCCTACGAGCCTCAGCTAAGTGGCATTTATTCTTGGAAGACTGACGAAGAAGACTTTGGTTTCTTGGTGGGCTTTACGCAGCAAGACAGAACCAACCGCACTCAGACTTCTCGAGTCAATATCATCAATCAAAACTTTTTGTATACCGAGCGTCGCAATGGTCAAGAAATTGAAGGCGGCGCCCAAGGGTATGCGCGCCAAAGTTTAGTTCAAGAAGTATTAGAAGAAGATCGCGAGCGCACTGGTGTGCAGTTTACTGCGCAGTGGCGCCCCACTGATAATTTAGAAGTTGGCTTCAACTACTTTCAATTCAAACTCGGCTTAGACTCGATTTTACACCAACTTGAATACCCTGAGTGGCATGATACCAACCAATTCTGGACTGACGTTTACGTTGATGCAGAAGCGCAGTATGTCACAGGTATCGACTACGCCAGAGGTGTCTCAGGAGAAGCGCTAGATACGCAAATTCCCCGTATGAACGGCGAATATGTGGTTGAAGAGTCTACGTCTGACACCTTCGATTTTTTCATGGAATACGAAGGCAGCGATTTCAATTTGAAATTTGTTGCTGGACACACTGAAGCTGAAGGTGGACCAACTGAAAAGTATCGTGCCGCGTATTATTCTGGTAGCACGGCAGATTATTGGGGCTGGCGTTTTGAAAACGAAAACCTAGTCACCAATATTGATCCTGAAATGTTCAATCGTTTAAGAGCTGGTGAAGGCGGTGAAGCAGATATAGGTGCAACAGATTCAAGCTTTGTGGGCGGGACTCAAGAAGAAGATTACGCCCAGATTGACACGGATTGGTTTGTTGACTGGGGCATAGTTGAAACTTTGCGTTTCGGTGTGAAGTATCGTAAAGGCTCTATTCATCGTGATACACGTAATACCTACTATCTAGACAAAGATTTTGATATCGCAGCTGGGGAAGCACGTTCTGGCGGGATCACTCTGGATGATGATTACTCACGTAATGGCGGTATTCCGCTGCTTACCACTGTTATTGCTGATCAGCCTTTAGGAAACTTAGGTGGGTCAATCAATACGAATTTGTTCCCAGTTGTTAATTGGAACAAATATCAAAACGAGTTGCAGAGCAACTTCCAACGCTATACCCGTTTTGAACCCGACTTTGTCTATGATGTAGAAGAAGAAGTAAAAGTCGCATACGTGCAAGCCGATTATCGTTGGGAAAACTTCCGCGGTAACTTTGGCGTACGCTTTGTCGACACAGTTAACACCAACACCGCCAGTGACCGTTTGGAATTTCGCTTAGACCGCGTCAATCTTGACGGAGACGATGTTGCTCAAGTTAACGGTATTGTGCGCGATGTGATTGTTAACCCTAAAGAAAATTCGTACAGCCACGTATTACCTAGCTTTAACATCGCCTGGGATATCAATGATGATTGGGTTCTGCGCGGCGCAGCAGCAAAAGTGTTGTCACGCCCTGACTATGCGGATTTAGGCCAGTTCCAAACATTGACTTATAACTCAAGCGAGTGGGAAGCAGACTCCAGCGACCGCCCAGATTACGACCCCCTTCGCGACAGTGAAGGATGGACAGGCAGTGGTGGTAACTCATCTCTACGTCCTCTTGAATCAGTTCAATATGACTTATCACTAGAGTATTACTACGGTGAAGGGTCTGGCGTTAGCTTGGCTGTGTTCTTGAAAAATATCGATAACTTCGTCGTACCATTTACTTTAGATGTGAACAGCAGCGTTCCTGATCAAACGTTTACGTTGGTTGAGTCAGGTGGCGGTACGGTCAATGTTGGTGGTGACATATTGGTGCGCGATTTCGACACCGCGGCCAACGGCACAGATGCTGAATCAAAAGGTGTTGAGTTCTCATTCCAGCATTTCTTTGAAAACGGCTTTGGGGTATCGGGTAACTACACGCGAAATATCACCAGCGCCGCTACCGTTGAGGCTGATGGACGCTTAGTGGGTGAGTCGCCATTAACGGGCAGCTCAAAATATCAAGGTAACTTCTCGGCCTTTTATGAAAATGACGATTACAGCCTGCGCGTTTCATATAACCGCAGAGGCCCCACAATTGGTGTGCTAGCCGAAGATTGGGATATCAATCGCTACAGCGATACCTATGATCAAGTTGACGTAAACGCCAGCTACAACATAAACGAAGATATTACCTTGAGCGCCTCGGTTATCAATCTGACTAAATCAGAAGATTACGTCCATTTAGGGGATGACACCAAAGTACGCTTCTTAACTAACTCGTACAGCGGGCGTCGCTTCTTTGCTGGCATCAACTACAGATTTTAATACGTCAGGCCGGCTCGCAAGCGTCGGTTAAATGGAAACGTAAAAGACAGATTGAATAGAGGAATAATAATGAATAAGCTCAAAATGAATAAAACCACAGTGGCCATGCTGATGGCAATGAGCACCTTGTACGGTTGTGGCGGCGGTGCCGATGATCCTAATCCAAGTGATGCAGTAGACACTCGCGTTACCACTGAAGCCACCCTTGCTGGTGTGGCTGTCAAAGGTCGCCTTGATAGCGCCCAAATCAGTGTTGAACAGATGAACAATTCACCCATTACTATTACCAGTGGTGAATTAACTGATGCGTCGGGAAATGTTAACGTAATCGTTCAAAGTGACCTTGGGTTTGGTATCAACAGCCCATTTAAATTAACCGTAACTGCAACCGATGCCACCAGCATGATGTGTGATGCTATTGATTGCGCTGGCGTAGCATTAGGCCAAGAACTGAGTGGCGAGCCGCTAACAGGGACAGTGCTTAATTCTTTGTCTTTTGTGAACGTGCCTTACGGTTCAGCAGCAAACAGCAGTAGCGTGCCTTTTCAAGCAAACGCATTGACTACTATTGCCACGCCAATAGTGGAAAGTGCTGTTGCTGGAGGCGCGAATATTACCCAACAAGTATTGTTTGATTCCCAGGCCATTATCGCATCTGAGTTGGCGCTTCGCGCATTGGGTGTGGCTACATCAGGAGTGAACTTGTTTGAAACTACCTTAATTAGTGCAGAGTCTTACGATAACTTTGTGATGGGTGAAGATTGTACTCCTGTGACCTCAACAGATGCACAAGGTAATGAAGTGACTATTGATGAGTGTACGGATGTATTGGCATCGCCAGCAATCATCACTTTGTCACTGGCCAATGCGGCATTTGCTAACATCGCAGCAACCGAAAGCTTTAACGAGCAGTTTGATGCAGTTAATACCGCTATTACCACGGCTATCGAGGGTGATACAACTGCCCTGACACCTATTCGAGAGCGTTTACTTGCTGCTGTCAGTGCAGTGCCTTTCCTGTCTGAATTAGGTGTATCAGCCGACAGCGTGATTGACCTTGGCTTATCGTTTGCACTTTCTAATGATAGCAGTGGCCCAGTTCAAGAAGTAACCACAGCTGAAAACTTAGCGGGTGCCACTATCACAGGGCGTGCGCGCATCAGTGACGGCGAAGCGGAAACCATGGCGTTTGATAAAGACGTGCAAACCAAATGGTTAGACAATGGTGGTGTGCCTTCTGCTGAAGACCCAGCTTGGGTTCAGGTAGAGTTTGCCCAAGCCCATGCGGTGAGCAGTGTGTTCATTACCAGTGCTAATGATGCGCCAGAGCGTGACCCTGAAAACTTTGACTTATTGGCGTCTAATGACGGCGAAAACTGGGTAACAGTGGCAAGCTTTTTAGGTGAATCTTTCGATGAGCGTTTTGAGCGTAAAGAATTCTCGTTCTCTAACGGGTTAGCGTATTCGTTTTATCGTCTGAATATCACTAAAAACAAAGGTGATACTAGCTTAATGCAATTGGCTGAAATTCAGCTGGTTGGGCCTATTTACGCAAGTACAGATCACACAGACCCTGTTGGTACAGGTTCGATTACTGGCCGTGCACGTATCAGTGATGGTGAGGCAGAAACCATGGCGTTTGATAACGATACTCAAACCAAATGGTTAGATAACGGCGGTGTTCCTTCGGTTGAAGACCCTTCATGGGTACAAGTGGACTTCCCTGAAGCGGTTGCCGTTAATGTGCTTGGCATTACCAGTGCCAATGATGCACCAGAGCGCGACCCTGAGAACTTTACTCTCGTTGGCTCAAATGACGGTGGCACAACTTGGACGGTTATCGGTGATTGGCTTGGTGAGTCATTCGACGAGCGTTTCGAGCGTAAGTTGTTCAGCGCGAGCAATGCGCTGGCGTACAGCAGCTACAGGCTGAATGTCACTAAAAACAAAGGCGATACCAGCTTAATGCAACTGGCTGAAATTGAGCTGATTGGTCCTGAAATGCCAAGTGTTCAACACAGTCACGGCCTAGACGTAACGTACACTGAGCGCGCGCGCATCAGCGACGGTGAGGCAGGTAGTATGGCGTTCGATAACGACACGCAAACCAAATGGTTAGACAACGGCGGTGTTCCGTCGGTAGAAGAACCGTCTTGGGTAGTGATTGCCTTACCCGAAGCCGCAGCCGTGAACACATTGGCTCTAACCAGTGCCAATGATGCCCCAGAGCGTGACCCAGAAAACTTTGCAGTTTGGGCATCAAACGACAATGAAAATTGGACCGAGCTAGCCAGTTGGTTAGGTGAAAGCTTTGATGAGCGCTTCGAGCGCAAGCAATATGCGTTTTCTAATGATGTTGGTTTTAGTTTTTATCGCTTTAACATCACCAAAAACAAAGGCGATACCAGCTTGATGCAAATTGCTGAAATAGAGCTTATTGGGCCACAGGTTGCTTCTGTTGATATTTCATCTGATGCAGGCACCACGATCACCGGCCGGGCGCGCATTAGTGACAACGAAGCCGAAACGATGGCCTTTGACGATGATACGCAAACCAAATGGTTAGACAACGGTGGCGTACCCAGTGCTGAAGACCCAGCCTGGGTACAGCTTGATTTCGTAGCACCACGTATCGTTAATAGTATTGCGATCACCAGTGCCAATGACTCACCAGAGCGTGATCCTGAAAACTTCACAGTTTTAGGCTCAAATGACGGGGGTGCCACTTGGGAAGAAGTCGAATCGTGGATAGGCGAAAGCTTTGATGCTCGATTTGAGCGCAAATTGTTTGAAATGCGTAACGGTTTTGCCTACTCAAGCTACCGTATCAATATCAGCAAAAACAAAGGTGACAGCAATTTAATGCAAATTGCAGAAATCGAGTTAATCGGCCCGGCTGAATAAGCGCAGGACCTAGGTGAAAGCCCGCTATCTGTGATAGTGGGCTTTTGTTGTTCCACATAGATCACGCATAAAAGAAAATAATCACTATGGCTGAATACTATTATCTTGGGATCGATGCAGGTGGTACACAATGCAAAGCGTCTCTGTACAGCCATGATCAGCAATTACTCGGCACGGGAGTAAGTGGGCCAAGCAACCCTGTAAATGGACTGGAAATTGCCCAAAATGCCATTGTTAAAGCTGCCGAATCAGCCCTAAAAACAGCGTCTTTATCTCATGTTGGTTTGAATCAACTGTGTGTTGGAGCCGGAGTTGCGGGTTTACATCTACCTAGCCTACAACACGCCATGGAGCAGTGGCGGCATCCGTTTCATTCCTTTTACTGCACAACTGATTTACATGCCGCCGTCACTGGTATGCACCAAGGCCAAGATGGCGGGGTGATAATATTAGGCACAGGTTTCAGCGCTTTAGGTAAGGTTAAAAATGAGCTGCATGCCATCGGTGGCTATGGCTTCCCTATTAATGCAGAGGGCAGTGGTGCCTGGTTAGGGCTTCAAGCAGTGAAATCTGTATTGCTAGCTCATGACGGTATTGGCCCGCACACCAGTATGCTTGCGGCCATGACAGAGCACGAAGACGTGCTTACGCTGGCGAGTCGCTTAAATCATGCAAGTTCTACTGAATTTGCGACCTTCGCACCACTGGTGTTCGCCCATGCAGAGCAAGGGGATTTGTTAGCGAAAGCGATTATTGAGCAAGCAACTGAATTTTTGCAGCGCGTTATTTTACGCCTCAATGACTTGGGAGTTGATGCAATTGTCTTAGTGGGTAGCGTAGCTCAGCGCTTGCAAAGCCGCCTGAAGAAATCAATACGCGAATGCATAGTACCAGGCAAAGCTTCAGCAGAATATGGTGCCATGTTACTGGCAAAGCAGCACAAGCCAAACGGATAAACAGTCTACATATAAGCGGCTCAAAGAGGATAGATTATGACAGCCACGCGCAGAGGGTTCTTAAAATTATCATTGCTAAGCAGTATCGCGAGTGCTTTTGCCGCGAGCAGTAAAACTGCTTTCGCTAGAGCACAAAAAATCAATAAACCCGTAGTGATATCCACCTGGGAACATGGACTCGCCGCAAATAAAGCGGCATGGAATGTACTCAAAAAAAATGGTCGCGCATTGGATGCTGTTGAGCAAGGAGTGCGTGTGCCGGAAGCCGATCCTCTGGTTAGAACGGTTGGTTTGGGCGGATACCCAGACAGTGAGGGTAATGTAACGCTTGACGCATGCATCATGGACGAAAACATGAACTGTGGCTCGGTGGCTTACCTGCAAGACATTCTGCATCCCATCTCGGTTGCGCGCAAAGTAATGGAAGATACGCCCCACGTAATGTTAGTGGGCGCTGGTGCTAAAAAATTCGCTTTAGAGCAAGGTTTTGCTCAGCAAAATTTACTTACCGAACAGTCTAAGCAAGATTGGTTGGCGTGGCGTCATTCGGGCCAGCAGAAGAAGCAAATCAACATTGAAAATCACGACACCATTGGCATGTTAGCGCTGGATGCTTCAGGTAACTTGAGCGGAGCCTGCACCACAAGTGGCGCAGCGTTTAAATTACCAGGGCGGGTGGGGGACTCACCCATCATTGGCGCAGGTTTATACGTGGATAACGAAGTCGGTGCTGCCACTGCCACTGGCATGGGTGAGCTGATGATGAAAACCGTGGGCTGTCATCTTGTGGTTGAGCTGATGCGTCAAGGCGCTTCACCCCAAGAAGCCTGTCAAAAAGCGGTGGAGCGAATTGCCACCCGTTTGGATAACTTTGCTGAGTTTCAAGTAGGCTTCTTGGCCCTGAATAAAGCAGGTGAGTACGGTGCTTATTGTATTCAGCCTGGTTTTAATTACGCGGTTAAAGACGCCAGTGGCGAGCAGCTTATCGATGGCAAAAACCTATTAGGGGAAGGCGCATGATGCTCAAAACTCTGTGTAGTATATTGCTGTTCAGCACCTTTTTTTGCCACGCACAAAGTAACGATATTCGTGCAAATCAAGCGCCATTTGCGTTAACTCTTAAGCAAGCCTTGAACTGGACTGCACAAAGCGAATTTAGCTCCACACAGAATATCTCCACAGAACCTTTAGCCAGGCGTCATGCTGCCCAGTTAGACCCCAGCAGAGCAAACTTAGATACGCGAGTTAAGGTGCTCTACGCACCTGACGGCATGAATAACTTCGCGAATTACCTGGATACTCAAGCCACATTTAATCTGTATAACTTTACTCACTGGTCGCAAATCGATGTACTCAATTGGTTTGCTGGTACGGCTGATCATGTGGTGCAAATACCTGCTCGGCCTTGGGTTGACACCGCCCATCGAAACGGCGTGAAGGTTATCGGCTCGATTTTCTTAGCCATCGCTAAATACGGCGGTAGTGCTGATACCGCAGAAGCTTTGCTCAAACAGGATGTCCAAGGGCGATTTATTATGGCCCATAGACTTGTCGACATCGCGCAATATTATGGTTTTGACGGTTGGCTAATGAATCAAGAAACTAACTTAACTGCCATTAAAGATGCAGAAAATGAATTAGTTGAAGGGCAGAAAGACAATCGTCGCGGGGCAAAACTGGGCCAGAAAATGTTGGCGTTTATGCAGTATTTAACGGCTATTGCCCCCCAAGGAATGGAGATCCATTGGTATGACTCCATGCTGGAAAATGGTGAGGTGCGTTGGCAAAACCAGTTGAATGAGAAAAACCAAGCGTTTTTACACCAGGGTGTATCCAGTGCTGATGCCATGTTTATGAATTACTGGTGGAACAAACCCATGGTCGAGCGCTCTGTTTCGCTCGCCCAAGAACTGGGGCGTTCTGGCTACGACTTGTATTTTGGTGCTGATTTATGGCCAAGTCGCAATGCACAGCGCGCTTTTAGTAAGACTCAGTGGTTAGAGGATTTGTTTGATAGCGATACCAAGCAAGGGCTTACCTCTATTGCGCTATTCGCACCGAACTTCAATTTTAATTTCAGTGGCGAACCCCACACGCCTGTTTTCAGCAAATTTAAAGACGATCCCCAAGACTCGCTACGTTTTTACCAAACAGAGCAACGCTTGTTTGTGGGGGACGATTTAAACCTTGCCAATAATGACCTTGACGGTTGGCCGGGCATAGGGCTTTACGTACCGGCAAAAACCACTGTGAATGCGTTACCGTTCGAAACGCATTTTAATACCGGCCAAGGTAAAAAGCTGATAGAGAACGGCCAGCAGGTGTTAAGTGGCTGGACTGACATGAGCAAACAAGATCTGCTGCCTACTTGGCAATTTGCGGTGTATGGCAACCTGTCAATGACAGTAGCCTATGATTTCGAAGAGGTGTTTTCTGGTGGCAGCTCTTTGTTATTCACAGGCTCACTTAGCACGCAAAAAACACGCATTCCTTTGTACCAAACTCACTTTGTGCTAGGCAAAAACAATACAGCGACGTTAACGCTCAAAGGCGACGTCAGCGCTCTTTCATTGTATGTGGAAACTGCTGACGGTAAGCGACACATGTTCGCATTAAACGCAATTACACCTAGTGACAGTCAGCAAGATTGGCGCACCTATGAAGTATCACTAAGTGCGCTCGCTAAGGAACCTGTTGGCCAACTCGGTATGTTGTTTAGGGAAGGTACGGCCGAGGAAAATGTGAATGTGTATTTAGGGCAATTGGCGATCCGTTAATGATTGATATCGAAATTTGCCTACCTTGTGATGACGTTACCAACGTCGCTCTGCAAATTCGCGCCGCTCGTGAAGGAAAAGCGGCGCGGGTAGAGCTTTGCAGCCATATGGAACACCAGGGACTCACGCCCAGTGTGAATGCCATGCAGCAAGCTAAGGCAACCGCCCAAGAGGAGATAACCTTACTGGCAATGATCCGCCCACGAGGTGAGAATTTTTGTTATGACGAGGGTGAAGTACTGCAAATGCAGCATGATATTACCCTTGCTGCACAAGCTGGAATGCAAGGGGTGGTGCTCGGCGCGCTCACACCAGATAACAAGCTGGATATAGGTGCGTTAACTCGATTAATCGCAGTGGCTAAAAACGCTAATTTGCAGGTGACATTTCATCGTGCATTTGATGCCTTGGCTGAACCAGCTCAAGCCATTGAAACCCTCATTGAGCTAGGCGTGCAGCGCATTCTCACCTCAGGTTGTGACTGGGGAAGTCACGACACTGCGCAGCAGCATTGCGCGCAATTAGCACGTTACATCGCTCTAGCTAAGGGGCAAATTGAAATAGTGATTGGCGGCGGTATTACTCCTGCAAGCGCCAAATTAATAGCACAGTCTATAAGCCAGCAGTTGGGACAAAATTATTATTATTCTTTTCACGCTTATTCGTCTGCTCTTATCGACGGGGTGGTACATGAAAATCCCGTTCGACAGTTATATCAAAGAGTTAATGACACTTAACTCGACTCGTACCAAGCAGCGCTTTTTACAAAGCAATAACTTCATCGTGGGGATGACTCTTTGGGCGGCCCCGCACTCGATTCGATAGCCCACTTTACAATATTGGTTTTTATGATTAACGAAGAATATATGACACAAATGAACACATTACCCCTAAATGGAACATGGCAGTTTTGCCAAGCTGATATGCAAGACTGGCGAAATGCAGAGGTTCCAGGGTGTAACTTTACTGACCTTCTAGCACATAATTTAATAGACAATCCGTTTGACCGAGACAACGAATCCCATTTGCAGTGGATTGAGAAAAAAGACTGGAATTATCGCCGTTCATTTATTGTATCAGCAGCGCAATTGGCCCACAGTGAAGTCAATCTAGTTGCACTAGGGCTTGATACGTTTTGTGATATTTATCTCAATGGGCAGCACCTCGCCAGCGGGCAGAATATGTTTGTGGGTCAACATCTTGCTTGCAAGTCTTTGCTGGTAGAAGGTGAAAATGAAGTAGAAATTCGTTTTCGCTCACCCATGAATGAAGTGTATCCGCAATTTATAGCTAACGGTTTTACCTACCCAGCGGAAAACGACAAAAGTGACGAGAAGTTGAGTGTCTTTTGTCGCAAAGCACCTTGTCATTTTGGTTGGGATTGGGGCCCAAAATTCGTGACGTCTGGTATTTGGCGCGATATTTATTTAGCGTTTATCGACAGCGCTGAAATTAAAGACGTACATTTTGTACAGCAAACTTTGTCAGCACAGCGAGCCGACTTCCATTTCGCTTTAGATGTTAGCGCAATGACAGATTTTGATGCCCAGTTGGTTGTTAAATGCGAGCAGGCTCCGCAGTTGAATCAAATTTTAGATGTGCATTTATCGGCCCAGGCGGGCGAGCAAAGCATGTTGGTAAACTTTACACTTAACGATCCTAAGCGCTGGTGGCCTAATGGATTGGGGGAAGCGTTTTTATATGACTTTAGTTTTGAGTTAGTTAAGGATAAACGAGTTATAGCCCGTCGCGAGCAAGCTGTGGGGTTGCGAGAAATAGAAGTGGTTAATCAAGCCGATGAGATGGGAGAGTCATTCTATTTCAAAGTAAACGGTCACCCAGTCTTTATGAAAGGCGCGAACTATATTCCTGATGACAGCTTCATTCACCGAGTGAACACCCAGCGACACCAGCAAGTGTTTGATGCCGTGGTGGCAGGCAACATGAATATGTTGCGAGTGTGGGGTGGCGGCATTTATCAAGATGATACGTTTTACGAATTGGCAGATCGCAACGGCATTTTGATCTGGCAAGACTTTATGTTTGCGTGCACCTTGTACCCAGCAGATGAAGCCTTCTTGGCAAATGTGAAACAAGAAGCGGAATATAACGTTAAGCGTTTGCGTAACCACCCGTGTATCGCTATGTGGTGTGGCAATAACGAAGTCGATATGGCCATCGAAAAATGGCAGTGGGCTGAAAAGTTTGGCTACTCTGATGAGCTGTACGGGCGACTGAAACAGGATTACATCCGTTTGTTCGATGACTGCTTACCCAAGGTTATCAGCGCCTTTGATGCGCAGCGTTTTTATTTGCGTTCGTCCCCCATCGGTTTTTGGGAAAACGACGAAGATAATAAGGCCAATCACCATTACTGGGGTGTGTGGCACGGTGAAGAGCCGTTCAGTGAATATAAAAAACGCGTACCACGCTTTATGAGTGAATACGGTTTTCAGTCGTTTCCTATTGCTGAATCAACCTACGCGTTTACCCAGCCTGAAGATCGCGAACTTGAATCAGCCGTGATGCAGGTTCATCAAAAGCACCCACGTGGCAATAAGCTTATCCGTAGCTATATGGATGAAGAGTTCAATGCCCCGAAAGACTTCGACCAATTATTGTATTTAAGCCAAGTTCAACAAGCCCTTGGATTGAAAATGGCGTTTGAGGCGCATCGCAAAGCCATGCCATTTTGTATGGGAACTCTGTACTGGCAATTAAACGACACTTGGCCTGCTGCGTCATGGTCTGGTATCGATTATTACGGCCGTTGGAAGGCACTGCATTATCAAGCTAAACGCAGCTTTGGCCAACAGTTATTGGTACTTGACCAAGTGAATGATCAGCTTGAAGTCACCTTGGTTTCTGATGATTTACAGCCTTTTTCCGCTCAATTGCACATTCAAGTTTATGACTTCGACGGTTCGGTGGTGTATTCACATGAGCAAGATGTGCTTGTGCCGGGTAATGCGTCTTTATCGCTTGCTTCGCTTGCTGTGTCAGAACTTGTTTCCCAAGCCCAGCAAAGAGGCGCTGTGTTAGTCGCGCGCTTAATACATCAAGATGGCCGAGTGCTTAGCCAAAATAGTCACTTTTTTGTGGCCAACAAAGACTTGGCCCTGAAACCTGCGGATATACAGTGCGAACAGGTTATTTCGCCTGAGTGTTTAACGCTAAGATTCAGCAGCGACACTTTCGTTCGTCAGTTGTATGTCAGTGTCGGTGAGCAAGTCAGCAATTTCAGTGATAACTTTTTTGATCTGATCCCCGGGATTGATGTCTCGATTCACCTTGCGCTACCGGGCATGAAGCAGCAAGAAATTGAACGGCTTGGGGCTAAGGTAGGCTGGCAATCGCTACTTGATAGTTTTGCTTCATTAAGTAATGAGCATCGTAACATAGCTGGGTTATAGCAATGATTTTAAGTTGGATAGATATACTCGTTATCATTGGTTATTTAGTGCTGGTGTTAATGGTTGGTTTGTATATTTCACGGCGCGCTAGCCGTGACATGGACTCCTACTTTTTAGGGGGCAAGACCATTCCTTGGTGGGCTCTTGGGGTGTCAAATGCCTCGGGTATGTTCGATATCGCGGGCACCATGTGGTTGGTGTCTATGTGCTTCGTCTACGGCTTGAAGAGCGCGTGGTTGCCTTGGATATGGCCGATATTCAACCAAATATTTTTGATGATTTATTTGTCCATATGGTTACGCCGTTCAAACGTGATGACAGGGGCCCAGTGGATGGAAACGCGCTTTGGCACTGGCAAAGGCGCAGAAATGAGCCAAATGGTAGTAGTGATATTTGCCTTGGTCAGTGCGATAGGCTTTATTGCGTACGCCTTTAAAGGCATAGGCAAGTTTGCCGCGATTTTCTTCCCGTGGGAATTATCCCCAGATATTTATGCATTGATTATCTTCTCGATCACCACGATTTACGTGGTCAAAGGAGGAATGTACAGCGTAGTCTTCACTGAGATTTTGCAATTTGTGATCATGACAATTGCGGCTGTTTCTGTGGGGATCATTGCCATGTATATGGTGTCACCAGAGCAATTGGCTGCTGCCACGCCTCAAGGTTGGGATCAGCTATTTTTCGATTGGCGCTTGGACCTTAACTGGCAAGGCTTGATTGATAGCGTCAATGTTAAAGTGGAAGAGGATGGTCTTGAGTTGTTCGGACTCATGATCATGATGATGCTATTCAAAGGTGTGCTATCTAGCATGGCTGGCCCTGTGCCGAACTATGACATGCAGCGTATTTTAGCCACCAAAAGCCCCAAAGACGCTGCGAAAATGAGCGGCTTGGTGTCTTTGGTGATGTTTTTCCCTCGTTACATGATGGTGGCAGGGTTATCTATCTTGGCGATTGTGTACATGGGCCCAGACATTCAGGCCCAAGGTAAGCAATTTGATTTTGAGCAGATCTTGCCCTTTGCCATTAATAATTTTGTGCCTGTAGGCTTAACCGGTTTGCTTATAGCTGGCTTGCTTGCGGCATTTATGTCGACTTATGCAGCGTCGGTCAATGCTGCCCCCGCATACTTTGTGAATGATATCTATCGTCGTTATTTACGCCCAGATGCAGATAGCCGCACCTATGTACGTATGAGCTACATCGTGTCTATTGTATTAGTGATATTAGGCATGGGCTTAGGCCTTATGTTGGGTAGCATCAATGCGATAATGCAATGGATTTTCGCCGCCTTATTTGGCGGGTATGCGGCGGCTAACTTACTTAAATGGCACTGGTGGCGATTCAATGCCTACGGTTATTTTTGGGGCATGTTAGCAGGTTTGATTGGCGCGCTGGTGTTACCGATTGCACTTCCCGATGTGCAACCCCTAATGGCATTTCCGCTGCTACTGGTATTCGGATTGGTTGGTTCGATAGCAGGTACCTTACTGACCCCCCCTGAATCAGACGAGGTGTTATGTGAGTTTTACCGAACGGTGAAACCTTGGGGGGCATGGGGGCCAATTCGTGACAAGGTCATCGCCTTGGATCCTGACTTTGCCCCAAACAGAGCGTTTTACCGTGACATGTTCAATGTTGCCGTCGGTATAGTGTGGCAAATAGGCCTAGTTGTGATGCCGATTTATTTAGTGATTCAGCAGTGGTGGTCGATGTTGACAGCCTTTGGCGTCATTGTTGTGACCAGCTTGATCTTGAAAAAGAACTGGTTAGACAAACTCCCCGATTGAGTAAAAATTTACGTAAAAGAGTGATTTAGATAATGAAAAAACAATTTTTAGCGGGCGCATTCTCTCTATGTGCTATGGGCGGGCTGGCTGGTTGTGCCACAAGCTCAGTTTCTAGCACGCAACAAGCCTCAGTCTCTGAGGCCACAATCATGCAGGTCGCTGACGAGCAGTTATTACAATACGCAGACCCTTTTATTGGCACAGGTGGCCACGGCCATACATTTCCCGGCGCAGTGGTGCCTTTTGGTATGGTGCAACTAAGCCCTGATAACCCTTCTAAAGGCTGGGACTGGACATCCGGTTATAACTACAGTGACAACCAGTTACTTGGTTTTAGCCATACGCATTTATCTGGTACTGGTGTCGGTGACTTGCTTGATGTGCTAGTGATGCCGTTTCGTGGTGATTACAAAAACCGTCGTGATAATGAGCTAAAGCATGTGGTTAGTGAGTATTCACATTCTGATGAAAGTGCCTCACCTGGCTACTACCAAGTGGGGTTACCTCAAGAGCAGGTTAACGCCGAGCTTACGGCGACCGAACGCACCGGTGTTCATCGTTACACCTTTTCAGGCCAAGAAGACGCAAAAGTATTAATCGATTTAGGCTATGCCCAGAACTACGATAAATCTGTGGCTACCTTTATGCGTGTAATCGACGATAGCACCTTAGTGGGCTATCGCATTTCAACCGGCTGGAGTGACTACCAGCCTGTATATTTTGTTGCCCAGTTCAACCAACCTTTTGCACACCAGTTTTACAAAGAAGGCGAAGCTCAAGCTGGCCCGTTCATCAACGCGGATAAAAGCGAAGTAGTGCTTAACTTCGGTGACATTGCTGACAAGGCTTTAGTGGCAAAAGTAGGTATTTCTTACGTTAGTATTGATGGAGCGAAGCAAAACCTAGCGGCAGAGGTCGCTGATTTTGATTTCGATAATACCAAGCGTCAAGCACAAGCACTTTGGGCGGCTCAATTAGGCAAGTTTAAAGTCACTGATGATAACGAGCAGGCTAAGCGTAAGTTCTATACGGCTTTGTACCATTCGTTTTTAGCGCCCCAAACGTTTAATGACGTTAATGGTAGTTATTTCGGTGCCGATGGCAGCGCCCACAATAGTCAGCAATTCAAGCGTTACTCCTTGTTCTCGTTGTGGGATACGTTTCGCGCATTACACCCGTTATTGACCATCTCTAATGGTGAGCGCGTCAATGACATGGTCAGCTCGATGGTGGCCTTTTATGAAGAAACTGGCTTATTGCCTTCGTGGGATTTAATGGCCAATGAAACTGACGTGATGATCGGCTATCACGCAGTACCAGTGATAGTGGATGCATACTTTAAAGGTTTGACTGATGTAGACCCTGAAGTGCTATTTCAAGCGTTGAAAGCCTCAGCGATGCAAGCGCGCTTTGGTATCGATCTATTCGCCAAGTATGGTTATGTACCCTCTGACTTAGAAGTAGAAGCCGTATCGAAAACCCTAGAATATGCCTTTGATGACTGGGCTATTGCCCGTATGGCTAAAGCGCTTAATAAAGATGCCGACTATGCCTACTTCACGCAACACGCTGAGTCCTATAAAACCTTGTTTGATAAACAAACCGGCTTTATGCGTGGTAAAACCCAGCAGGGAGAATGGGTGAAAAACTTCAGCCCAACCCATGTAGACCACCGCACCACGGATTACACCGAGGCGAATGCATGGCAGTACACTTGGTTTGTCCCACACGATGTTGAAGGTTTAATAGAATTATTTGGTGGCGAAGCGCCATTTTTAAATAAGTTAGATACGTTATTTAGTACTGATTCATTTATGGAAGGAGATGTATCACCAGATATATCTGGCTTGATTGGACAGTATGCCCACGGTAATGAGCCGGTGCATCACGTGCCTTACATGTATTCCCTGACGTCGCAAAAATGGAAAGGCGAACAGCGCATAAAAGAGATCCGCGAGACCATGTATCGCGATAACCCAGATGGGTTATCGGGTAATGACGATGTGGGGCAAATGTCTGCCTGGTACGTCTTTAGCGCACTTGGATTTTACCCACTAAACCCAGCCGATGGACAGTATGTATTAGGCACCCCGCAGTTTGATTCAGTGCAGATCCAACTGCCAAACGATAAAGCTTTCACCATTAAACGTGTGCACTCTGCTGAAGACGCTGGTGACTATGTAAAAGAAGCCACACTTGATGGTCAGCCTGTCAATATGAATACCATTAGTCACAGTGACCTGATGCAGGGCGGCGAGCTTATATTTACTTTTTAAGATTTTGTAATTTAACAAGGTGGCGTTATTCGCCACCTTTTTTTTAACGATTTTCCGGAGATTCCAATGACTAGTATCATGGCAAGAGAAGCTGGATCAGCCTCTGAATTGTTAGCTCAGCAACTTATGCTAAACCATGAAAGTTGTGAGCGTATTGCTCAGAAAATACAACTACTTAACCCAAGCGTAGTGTACATAGTGGCACGAGGTTCGTCAGACCATGCTGGGGTATTTGCTAAATATCTGATTGAAGTGGAGCTGGGTATTCCCGTGGTGGCTGCCGCACCTTCCGTGGTGACTGTGTTTCACAAACAACTCAAACTTAACAACGCGTTGGTTATTGGTATTTCTCAGTCTGGGCGCAGCCCGGATATTCTTCAGCATATGCAAATGGCGAAAGAGGCTGGGGCGCTGTGCATTGGTTTAGTGAATGATGAATCCTCTCCGTTAGCTAAATTAGTGGACCAGCTACTCCCTTTACGGGTTGAGCAAGAAGTGGCAGTGGCGGCCACAAAAAGCTATTTGGCATGCTTAAGCGCTCTTCTACAGTTGGTAGCGCATTGTAAGAAAGACTCAGAACTGATGGTCGCAGTAAGCGAAATTCCTAGGGCTTTAAGTCTTGCTGTTAGTGGGCCCAAGCAATTGCATGCTGACATGTTCAAAGACTGTGATAAATGCATTGTACTTGGACGCGGTTTTGGTTATGCCATTGCCAAAGAAGTGGCGTTAAAACTCAAAGAAGTTTGTGCAATTCAAGCCGAGGCGTTTTCTAGTGCGGAGTTTGTGCACGGCCCTGTGGCACTGGCGCAAAAACCTCTAAAAGTGCTCAGTTTAGGGTTGCTCGATGAGTCCCAAACCGCCCATGAACAACAAATGGATGACGTAACTCAGCGCGGGGCGAGTGTGCTGAACATGAATCCATTTCCCGATGATGTGCACCCTAGGCTTGGTGCATTGATGATCATGCAGCGTTTTTATCTTGATATTGCTGACATTTCCCTGCAATTGGGTTGTGACCCAGATACGCCACAAGGTCTAAATAAAGTGACGTTAACAGTGTAAGGTAAATCGTGCTTACTGCGGTTGAACTCGGTGAGCACAGGTCTCTGTTTTAAATACTCTTATTGAGTGATGCTTGTTTAGGTTATAAACATTCTTATGAAGTTAAAGACGTAAGACTCGTTTTTTGTTGCGATCTCATCCTACCTTTGATCTCCTAACGTATTGTCAGCGATATATATTTTCATTTTTAAGTGTTATTTATTTACCGGTTTGTGCTATGTTTTTTGTAACAGGGATTTATAGTTAAGGGATGAAAGTTTATACCTAAGTTCGGTTAGCTATACCTGTGATGGCTAGATATTTGTTACAAAATCTATACCTTAGCCGCTCCGAAAATTTACCTTCGTAACAATCCACTAATGGTGAATATCATGTTGAAACACACTTTAAAAAAATTGTCTCTAACCGCAATCATATTGTTTGGTAGCGCTTCAGTGTTCGCTGAAGTCGTTATTGTGGTGCATCCATCTAATAGCGCTAGCATTGATGCAAAATCGGCTCAGCGAATTTTCCTTGGAAAAGAGAAGAAATTCTCTACAGGTAAGGAAGCCATTCCTATTAACCAAGTTGCAGGCACTGCAAGTCGCGATGCGTTTGACAACGGCACCCTAGGTAGAAACTCTGCTCAGGTATCCGCTTATTGGTCAAAGTTGGTCTTTACTGGAAAGGGCATACCTCCTAAAGAGGTGGCAGATGACGCTGCTGTAATCGCTATTGTTTCGTCAAACGCGGATGCTATCGGATACGTCGACAGTGGCGCTGCTGATGCCTCTGTAAAAACAATCCCACTGAACTAATTACAAGGATTCCATTATGAAAAATTTGAGTAAAACAATAGTATTGCTAACATCTTTGGGATTTGGTTGTGCCGCAAATGCAGAATTAAGAATTAACGGTTTCGCGAACTTAGTCGGCGGGATTACCAGCAGCGACGACACCTTATATGGTTACGATGATAAAATCTCTTTTAGCGAAGATAGCTTATTTGCGATTCAGTTAAGTGGTGATATCAACGACAAAATGACCGCAACGGGTCAAATAGTGGCCCGTGGGTCTGAAGACTATGATCCTGAATTTGAATGGGCTTACATTACTTATCAGGCAACTGATAACGTATCTATTTCTGCGGGGCGTTTACGTATACCACTCTTTCGTTACTCGTCTTCTCTAGATGTTGGTTACTCTTACCATTGGATTTCACCACCTCAATCGGTTTATGACGTTACTTTTAACAACTTGGATGGTTTACGCGTTGATTACAGTAATTATGCTGGTGACTGGGAGTATAATATCCAGTTGGCAGCAGGTACTTATGAAAACACTACTGACGTATATAAAATTGAAGGACGCGATACTGTCGCTTTAACTGCGGAGGCTGCTTATGAATTTTTCAAAGTTAGGGCAGTGTATGGGCGGGCTAAAACCTCCATTGATGTGTTTGGCTTAGAAGGCGCTTTTGCTGCATTTGAGCAAGTGCTACCTACAAAGCTTTACAACGATTTAGAAGCTGTTGATGACACGGGAGTTTTCTTGGGCTTAGGGCTCGAATACGATACATTTGATTGGTTTGTTAGCGGTGAAATAACTAGCGTTGATACTGAAAAGTCATATATTAAAGAAGATATTGCATACTTCTTAACCGCTGGTTTAAGAATAGGTAAATTCACTCCGTCAATCACTTATGAAGTAAAAGAAAGTGATGATGGGGTTAAATTTACGGACCAAATAAGTCAGCTACCGGCGGCACTTCAAGCACAAGTCATTGGTGTTCAGGCCGCGTTTGATGATGATGAACAAGCTGTAACATTAGGCCTTCGTTATGACTATGCGACTAATGTGGCTCTTAAAGCGGAAGTGACTAGGTATACTGACGATTTATACGAAAATAGCGATGCGAACCTCTTGAGATTCGCAGTAAATTATATTTTTTAAAAGCTAGTTAGTTACAAAAAACGCCTCTTCTGAGGCGTTTTTTATGAAGGCAAAAATTAGAACTTTTGGCGAGATATTTAATCGATTCATTAAAAAAGTAAGCGCTAGGAGAGGGCATGCCCGACAGCTACTTACTTATGACAAACGAATTGATATACTAAGTTCATTAGCCCTTGCAAACTGGAATGCATACAAGCCTCAATGCCTCAACCTGCCTCTTCGTTATATTCACCAGTAAACCTTGAATCGGATGAATTAAAACTCTCTCATGGGGAAATTGCAAAAAGCGCATTCACGGCGCCTTGGTGGGCGAAGAATCGTCATATTCAAACTATTTGGCCACGTTTTTTTCAGCTACGATTAAAGATTCATTGGTATAAAGAGCGCTTGATTTTACCTGATGGCGATTTCGTGAATTTAGCCTGGGCAGGCGATAGAAGTAACATCGATAGCAGCACAGGTTTAGTGGTGGTTTTTCATGGTTTAGAGGGCTCGAACAAATCCCATTATGCGAATGACATGACGGCGAACTTAGTTGGACAAGGTTATGTGGTGGTATTGATGCATTTCCGTGGTTGCGGCGGCGAGCACAATACCTTACCCAGAGCCTATCATTCTGGCGAGACACAAGATGCATGGTATTTGCTGAATTGGCTTACTGAGCTTTACCCGAACGTTTCGAAAGTGGCAATGGGCTTTTCGCTCGGTGCGAATATGCTGCTGAAATTGTTAGGTGAACGGCCACAGCAAACCATTCTACGCGCTGGCATCGCTATTTCGCCGCCATTTAAATTGGCGGAGTGTTCACTCAGTATCAATCAGGGTATGTCCCGCATGTATCAGTCGTATTTACTGAAAAGTATGGTTAATAACCTTGTCGATAAAATGCGTACGGTGGATTACTCGGACCACCTAGAAATAGATGATGTAAAGGCACGTAGCATCAAGAGCTTTAAAGAGTTCGACCAACATGTTACCGCGCCATTACACGGTTTTGAGAGTGCTGATGATTACTACGAAAAATGCAGTGCGATCAATTTTATGCAAACCATCGCGACACCCACACTGATCATACACGCTAAAGATGATCCCTTTATGAGCGAGACCGTGTTGCCTACTGAGCAGGACCTTTCGCCTTCGGTACGCCTTGAATTGAGTGACAATGGGGGCCATGTAGGGTTCATGCAAGGTACGCCGTGGCGCCCAGTTATTTGGATGCAAAAGCGTGTTAATCAATACTTTCAGGAGATTTTGCGCGATTAAGTGCAAAGCGAAATTGTTTTATGATTATACCCATTAATGAAGTCAGCCCAGATGCGTTAAGCAGTCTGATTGAGGGTTTTGTGCTGCGAGAAGGCACTGAGTACGGTGAAGCCGATTGTAGCTTAACGGATAAGGTTGAACAGGTGCGGGCTCAGCTATCGTCTGGTGAGGCGTTGCTGGTCTACTCAGAGTTGCATGAAACAGTGAATATTATCCCCAAAGATCAGCTGGGGCTGATCGATGAGGAAACAGAATAAGCGTTTTTCATTGCTTTCATTAACTACATCAATTCGATAAAAGTTAAGTTGAATGTGACCGGCACATTAGGGCTTATGCTGGACAGGCCCGCCACATTTTGTAGCCAATCAATACCTTCTTGTAAGCCGTAATCCCCTGCGCTAATCATGACAGGTTGCACGCTGGTCGCAACAAAGCGGTTGTGATCGGTTTTAGTTACTTGCACTTTTACTTCAATGTCCTTGTGTTGCCCTAGTACACTCAACTTAGCGGGGATGGTGAAGGTGCCGGCTTGGCCTTTAGTAAACGCGACGATTTCTTTTGGCAGGCTAGCGGTTAGCATTGCTTTAGGAAAGTTCTCGACCATGAACAGCTTTTCGCGCATACGCGAGTTACGAATATCAATGCCGGTTTCTACTGATGCTAAATCGATATCAACCGATAATTCACCTGCACTGGTTAGTGAGCCGCTCAGATTGGAAAAATGATGAATTTCACTGACTTTAATATTCTTGGTGGAAATGAAATTTAACTGAGAATCTTTATTAAGAAGCTGCCAATCGGCAGAAGCACTAGCACATACGAGTAGGCTGGAAAAAGCGACCAGTTTCAGAAACGTGGCATTTTTACTAAGGGTCATTCGGTATCTCCTGTGGTGTATTTCACTATGGTTTGCCAATTTACTCGTTGATCGCCCATGACAATAAAGTCTGGGTTGGTAACAGAATCGCGTTCGTTGTAACTTAAGGAAGAAAAGTCGTGGGCCAGTATACTGCCTCCTGCTTCGCTGACGATACACTGTGAAGCGCCGGTGTCCCACTCGCCAGTAATGCCTAAGCGCAAGAATACATCTGCTTTACCTTCTGCGATAAAGCACGATTTTAGCGAGCAACTGCCCGTAGGATAGGTTTGATAAGTACGGTGGTCACTCATGCTGCGCATAACATTTTCCCGCGCTTGGCGGCGGCTTATAGCAATCATCACGGCATCGTTTTCGGGATCAACGAATTTTCGCACAAATATCTGCTTGTTCTCTGATTCGCTCTCTTTAAAAGCCCCATTATCTTTTGATGCAAAATAAAGCGTCTCCCCCGGAGGCCAATAAATCACGCCAATGATGGGTTGGTTGTTTTCTACTAGCGCGATATTCACAGCAAAATCACCGCTTCTGGCAATAAACTCTTGGGTACCGTCGATAGGATCAATTAACCAGTAACGTTGCCAATCTTTGCGCTCGGCTAGTGTACCGTTCTCTGATTCTTCTGACATGATAGGAATATGCGGTGTCTCGCGCTGCAAAATGGCTAAAATAACTTCATTTGCCTTATAGTCAGCAGAGGTGACGGGTGAGTCATCGTCTTTCTGATAGCTTTTAAAGTCACCACTGTCATAGATTTCCATTACCACTTTGCCAGCTTCTTTGGCTGCGGTTTTAGCGATGTCGAGTAATGCAGATATTTGGTCGGTAGACATTATTGTTCCTTTAACCACTTTTGGGCCAGAAAAAGAGCTGTAATACAGCGGGCTTCAACGAAATCTTCACGGGCTAATAGGCCATCGAGGTCGTTAATGGACCACGTAATGACGTCTAAAGGCTCTGGTTCATCGCCAGGTAAGGTTTTTTCATACAAATCTTGAGCAACGAAAATATCCATACGCGCGTTAAAAAATGCAGGGGCCATACTGACGTTCTGTAGGTAATGTAGCGTATGTGCACCGAAACCGACTTCTTCTTTAAGTTCACGGTTGGCTGCTTCGTTGGGCTCTTCACCAGGGTCAATTAAGCCTTTAGGAAAGCCCAACTGATAAGAGTGCGTGCCTGCAGCATATTCGCGGACTAATAGAAACTCATGCTCATTGATAAAAGGTACAATCATTACGGCACCACGCCCACCGCCGACCATGCGTTCGAATGTGCGCAATTCGCCATTAGAAAACTCTAGATCAATTTGCTCAACGGTGAATAAACCGCTTTTGGCTACGGTACGTCGCTGGTGAATTTGTGGAAGTGTTTTGTTGGGGTCTATTTTGCTCATCTACCTATCACGTTATCATAGCCTCACTAATTCCATCAATGATGCGTAAACTACTGTAACTACGAATATAACGTTTAACTTAAGGACTTGCCACTTGCCTGACTTACCTTGGAACAAAATTAAAACCGTTTTACTGGATATGGACGGTACCTTGCTCGATTTACACTACGACAGCCACTTCTGGTTAGAGCATTTGCCAAAGAAATACGCTGGCATAAAAGGTATTAGCGAGGAGCAAGGGAAAGAGTACATGATGGCAGAGTATCGCCAAGTGTTTGGCACCATTGATTGGTACTGTTTAGATTACTGGGCGGACAAATTACAGCTGGATATTATGCAAGCTAAACGCGAAGTTGAGCATCTAATCAGTATGCGTGACGACACCATTCCATTCCTGGATGCCCTTAAGAATTCAGGGCGTGAGGTGATTTTAGTCACTAATGCCCACCCAGGGAGTTTGTCCTTGAAAATTGAACATACCGCCCTTGATAGCCATATCGACACGCTTATTTCGACTCATGAATTTGGAGTCACTAAAGAATCTCAATTGCTTTGGCAAAAACTTCAACAGCGGGTTGGATTCGATAGCGAGCACACGTTATTTGTTGATGACAGTTTACCGATTTTACAATCAGCTAAAGATTTCGGTATTGCCCACCTGTTAGCGGTCAGTAATCCAGACAGCCAACTACCGATAAAAGATGTTACACAATTTTTGGCCACCAGTGACTACAGAACCATGCTTGATGATATACACAACGCTCCTTTTGCGGGCTAAATGTAATGGATCAGTCAATCAGGTTTGACGACAATTAATCGTGCTTTTGGCAGTTTTTTTATGAATAGCAGCTAAAAGCCGTGCTTTATTGCCTTTGTGGCGTTTCATATTGTTGTTGAACACCCTATAATTCGAGCCAATTTTCATCAATCTATAGGTCAAGTCTATGAGTCTTAACGATGTTCCAGCTGGTAAAAACTTACCAGAAGAAATTAATGTAGTGATTGAAATCCCTGCGCATTCAGATCCAATTAAATATGAAGTGGATAAAGACACAGGTGCTATTTTTGTGGACCGCTTCATGGCGACCTGCATGCATTACCCCACTAACTACGGCTATATTAATCAAACATTGTCAGAAGATGGTGATCCGGCTGACGTATTAGTGATGACACCGTTCCCACTTTTAGCGGGTTGTGTTATCAAATGTCGCCCTGTTGGCGTACTAAAAATGACTGATGAATCAGGTACTGACGCTAAAATTTTGGCTGTACCGGTTGATAAATTATCAACGATTTATCGTGGCATTAAAGACATCGGCGACGTTGATGAGTTGACGCTAAATCAAATTGAGCATTTCTTCTCACACTACAAAGATTTAGAGCCTGGTAAATGGGTGAAAATCGACGGTTGGGAAGATGCTGAATCGGCTAAAGCTGAAATCGTTAGCAGTGTTGAGCGTTATAAAACAGAAGGGTAGTTTCATATTCGATAGAATATGACTTTGCACCAGAAAAGCCGACTCTGTGTCGGCTTTTCTATTATCCACTCTCGGTTCCTTGTGAGATACTTTCCAAACCTTTTTAGCTAAATGAACACCGTGAAATCGTTACGCTCCCTAACAGGCAACCCGCAATTTTTTCTTTTAACCATGGCGTTTGTTATGCCACTGGTTTTTTCCGTATGGAATGCCCTTTTAAACAACTTTGTGGTTGAAAAAGCCAGTTTTGATGGGGCGCAAATCGGTATGCTGCAAAGCTTGCGTGAAGTGCCGGGCTTTTTAGCTTTCACCGCTGTCTTCGTGCTGTTGGTGCTCAAAGAGCAAACTTTTGCGTTAGTATCTTTAGCGGTGATGTGTGTCGGTGTGGCATTAACCGGTTGGTTGCCGTTTGAACTCGGCTTGTATTGCACCACGGTGTTGATGTCGATTGGTTTTCATTATTTTGAAACCATCAATCAATCTTTAACATTACAATGGCTAGATAAAGACAAGAGCGCGCATTTTATGGGGCAACAGCTTGCGGTAAAGAGTTTTTCGTCATTGCTAGCCTACGGTGCTATTTGGTTACTGATGGAATGGCTTGGTATTTCCTATGTGACCATGTACACGCTTGCCGGAGGCGTAGGGTTACTGATCGTGATTTGGGTATGGTTCGCGTTTGATAAGTTCAACCAAACGTCAGTGCAACACAAGCATATGTTTTTACGCAGACGCTATTGGTTGTATTACGGTTTAGTGTTTTTCAGTGGTGCTCGGCGGCAAATTTTCATGGTGTTTGCCTCGTTTATGATGGTAGAAAAGTTTGGTTATTCGGTAGGGGATATCAGCCTACTGTATATGCTTAACTATGTATTTAACTTGTTTTTTGCCCCTAAAATTGGTCGCTGGATCCACAAAATCGGCGAGCAGCGGGCATTGTGTATTGAGTATCTAGGTTTGCTGTGTGTGTTTGTTGGTTATGCCTTGGTAGAAAATAGCCAATTAGCTGCAGGGTTATACGTCATCGACCACTTATTCTTTGCCATGGCAATTGCCGTCAAAACCTATTTCCAGAAAATTGCCGACCACAAGGACATTGCTTCAACCGCGGGCGTCAGTTTTACTATCAATCATATCGCGGCTGTTGTGATCCCGGCATTATTGGGTATCGTATGGATAACCTCTCCTTCATCGGTATTTTATATTGGCGCAGGGTTTGCGATTTGTTCTTTAATTTTGGCGTCAAATATTCCTTTGCAGCCTACCAGTGGCAAAGAAGTCAGAGTTAATTTATTACGTTGGGCTAACATGCCCGTTGGGATATCGCCTAAGGAGCGTTTATGAAGTATCTACTGTTATTGCTGACGTTAAGTTCGTTTGCAGCGTTTAGCCAAGAACCTGAAGAGTTATTTTGGGAAGATATGATCCCAAAAAACTACATTGCACCTCAAGAGGAGGTCAATCATAACGGTTCAATGGAGCAACAGAGTTTGAGTGCACCTGTGGTCAAAGAATTAGACGGAAAAGTGGTGAAAATACCCGGCTTTGTGGTGCCACTTGAAGGCGGCAGTGATACCACCACTGAATTCCTATTAGTCCCGTACTTTGGGGCGTGTATACATGTTCCGCCCCCGCCACCGAATCAAATAGTTTATGTGAAGTTTTCAAGTGGCGTGCCGATAGACAACATATACGATGCAGTTTGGGTTACCGGTAAATTAGCCACCCAAGTATGGGAAGGCGATATCGCGACTGTTGGTTACACATTGCAAGGGATGGAAGTGACTCCTTATGACGGGTAGTCAAAGATTTTGCCGATGTCTGCTAATCACATTGGCATAAGCTACACTTACATTGATCTTCAAAAAAAAATTAAAAGGTAACTTCATGAGTTTCTTAACGAAAATGTCGATAGCGCAAAAGTTGTATTTGATTCCGATCATTGGCTCCATTGGCTTTTTAGTCTACTTGTGGGTCACAACTCACACTGCAATGAACAACATTGAACTGCTGGAAGACGCAGACAAGGTGCAGTATCCAGCATTAGAAGCGACCAGCAGTGCATTGGTCAAAATGGAAAAGGTTAAAGAAACTCTCAGTAGCGCCGTTACGACTGGCGATGAAGAGACTCTGGCTGTTGCTAAAGTGCAGGCAGCGGATACTAAGGTTTTGTTAGACAAGATTATTTCTATCGAGCCTAGCCTGAGCGCGGAGGCGAATAGTATTAAACAATCATTTAATAACTATTTTGATCTTGCTTACAAAGTGTCTGAATCGATGGTGAACAATACGGCAGATTTTTCAAAGATCGGCGAGTTATCCACCAGGATGAACAAAAGCTATGATGATGCCACTACAGCGTTAGGTGCTTTTCGTGATGCACGCGTGAATGGCTTTAAGCAAGCGATAACTGAATCTAACGACGCGTTAAAAAATATGCTGTCATTTGGTGCCATTATGGCTGGGGTGACGATTGTGTTGTTGTTTGCCACAGCCGTTCCTATCGTTATGGGGATCCGCGGCAGTATTGACCAAGTTGTTAATTCATTAAAAGACATCGCCCAGGAAGATGGCGATCTTACGGTGCGTATCCAAAGCCGTAATCAAGATGAAATTGGTGATTTAGTGCATTGGTTTAATCAGTTTATGGAAAAGCTACAAGGTGTGGTTAAAGACATTGTGAATGCATCTATGCCTTTATCTCAGTTAGCCCAAAACTTAAATCAACTTACCGATGATACTAATCGCACAATTGATGTTCAGCAAAGCGCAGCCAGTCAAGCGAAGTCAGCGGTTGACGATATGACGCGCAGTGTAAATGCGGTCGCTGAGAGTGCCGCTGAAGCGGCTAATGCAGCGGGTGATGCATCTGCTGCTGCAGATGACGGCCAAGCTGTGGTAAACCATACGGTACAAAGTATAAGAGAGTTGGCAGCCAACGTGGATAGCTCTGCAGAGGTTATTAAGCAGCTTGAAGCAGATTCAAAACAAGTCGGGGTGGTGCTTGATGTAATTAAAGGTATTGCAGAGCAAACCAACTTATTAGCGTTGAATGCTGCTATCGAGGCCGCCCGAGCTGGTGAGCATGGGCGAGGTTTTGCCGTGGTGGCAGATGAAGTTCGCACGCTAGCATCGCGGACTCAACAATCTACCGAGCAAATTCAACAAACAATTGAACAACTGCAAAATGCATCGCGCTCAGCGGTAAGTGTGATGACAAAAGGGACTGAGCAGGCAACAAGCAGTGTAGACACGGCGAATAAAGCCGGTGCGAGTTTGACGGTTATTACTCAAACTATCAGCCGAATAACCCAGATGAACGACCAAATCGCTCACGCTACAGGCGAGCAGCAAAGTGTTGCAGGTGTGATAAGCCACAATGTGGATGAGATACACCAGCGTACAGAAGAAACAGCTAATAGCTCAAGTCGTTTAGCCTCAGTAAGCGGCGAGCTTGCACAGCTGGCAAAGCACTTGGAAGGAATTACGCAGCAGTTCAAGGTCTAGCGTCGCTGACGTTAAGCAAGTGCACTAAGACTGCGTCTTACCCTTGAGCGAAAATCGCGTTACCTTGGTTAAATTGCACCCATGAGGTGAGAATGTACTTATCGTTAGAGATGGGTACATTCCCTCGGTGAGTATGGGTAAAGTACGCCGGTGCAATCACCATAGTGCCTTTGCGGGGTTTAATGCTTACGTCTTGGTAATAAAACTCGGTTTCTCCGCCCTCATCCACATCGTTCAAATAAAACATAAACAGCAATATTCGGTGCAGAGCGTCGGTACCCTTTGATTGTGGATACACCTCTGAATGCCAATAAGGGTAACCCCCCTGTTGTTTTTCGTACTTTTGCGCATTGATGTTGCCTAACCTAAAAAGGTACGTCATCAAATTAGACAAATTTGGTAAACCTACTTCTGCAAAATTGTCATGGGTTAATTTAACGGGCTGCCCTGTTTTTGGGTGTTTCACTGTGAGTCCGATAGGACCGATTAAGGCGAAAAAGTACTCTTCGAAATAGCGCAAAATTTGCTGCCCAAGAATAGGCAGTAATGCTTGATAGGGGACATTAAATTCAGGATGGGTGATGATGGATACATCACTACTGCGTTTTTTGTCGGTATCTATACCGCCACCTGTGCGCCCAGGTAGAATGTTTTTACTTGAATCAAATTGAGTAACGAACTGATCACACAGTTCGTCACTGATAGCGTGCTCAATAACCTTAATAAAGGTTTTTGACTTAGCCATTCACGCCCCGAGGAATGGCATGCTCGGTCAGCTGTGCACGGATTTCTTCATTAATAACCACAGATTTTTTCTCAGCGTAGTCATACTGCACCATAGTGGTTGTGCCTGTGGCGCGTTTAGTGCCGTTTTGCCAAAGCTCTTGGTAGGCGTCAAACGAACTGCCACCAATGCGACTGATGTAAGTGCGTACTTGAACAGGGTGGCCGTAGTGCATTTGGTCCAGAAAGTCGACTTTATAGCTGGCTAAAATAAGCGGCCAATTTTTTAAATCTAATTCAGGGCTAAATATCTTAAAAATAGGCTCACGAGCCATTTCAAACCAATCCACCAACACAGTATTACTCACATGTGCTAGGGCATCCGTTTCGCAAAAACGCACATTAAAATCTTCAATAAACATAAATCAAATTCCTTGTTTAAACTGATAGCAAAGGTTTAAGAAAGCGCGCCGTATGAGATATTTCTACTTCGCAAACTTGTTCTGGTGTGCCCTGAGCGATGATTTGCCCGCCGCCTGAGCCGCCTTCTGGTCCTAAATCAATCACCCAATCCGCTGTTTTGATCACATCTAGGTTGTGTTCAATAACCACCACAGTATTGCCGTGATCACGTAGGCGATGCAATACCTGTAGAAGTTGTTTTATATCGTGGAAATGTAAACCAGTGGTGGGCTCATCCAAAATATACAGGGTTTGGCCTGTATCTCGTTTAGATAATTCTTTGGCCAGCTTGACTCGCTGAGCTTCACCACCTGACAAGGTAGTGGCGGCTTGACCTAAACGCACGTATGACAAACCTACATCCATCAGCGTTTGTAATTTGCGGGCAATCGCAGGAATAACATCAAAGAACTTGCGCGCGTCTTCAACAGTTAAATCCAGTACTTCATGGATATTTAAACCCTTGTACTGAATTTCTAAGGTTTCGCGGTTGTAACGCTCCCCTTTACATACGTCACAGGGCACGTATACGTCAGGTAAGAAGTGCATTTCGACCTTAATCACACCGTCACCCTGACAGGCTTCACAACGACCGCCTTTCACGTTGAAGCTGAATCGACCTGGCTTATAGCCACGTGAACGCGCTTCTTGCGTACCGGCGAACAGCTCTCGCACTGGGGTGAAAATACCCGCATATGTCGCTGGGTTTGAGCGCGGTGTACGCCCAATCGGGCTTTGATCAATATCAACAACCTTGTCGAGCATGTCCATGCCAGTGATCGTTTTATATGGTGCTGGCTCACCCGTAGTTGCGCCGTTTAGCTCACGATGAGCAATACGATAAAAAGTATCATTGATGAGGGTGGATTTACCTGAACCGGACACGCCCGTTACGCAAGTCATTAAACCGAACGGAATGCGTAAATCTACGTCCTGTAAGTTATTACCCGTGGCGCCACACATTTCGATCCATTTATCTTGGTCGATTTCAGTGCGCTTCTCAGGAATGGCGATGGCCTCACGTCCAGATAAATACTTACCTGTTAATGAATGCTCACTTTTCATAATGTCGTCAATGGTGCCTTGGGCTACAATTTCGCCACCGTGCACACCGGCTCCTGGCCCAATATCGAGTACAAAATCAGCGGCGCGAATAGCATCTTCATCATGCTCTACCACGATGACGGTATTACCCAAGTCGCGTAAATGCTCTAATGTAGTCAGTAGGCGTTCGTTGTCTCTTTGATGCAGTCCAATCGATGGCTCATCCAGTACGTACATTACCCCAACTAAGCCGGCACCAATTTGACTGGCAAGGCGAATACGCTGAGCTTCACCGCCGGATAAGGTGTCGGCGCTGCGTGAAAGTGACAAGTAATTCAAGCCCACATTGACCAAGAAATTCAGACGATCGTTGATTTCTTTGAAAATCTTATCGGCGATTTTTTCTCGTTTACCTGTCAGCTCAATGTCGGTGAAAAACTGCAATGATTCGGCAATCGACATATCGGTAATGGTTGGCAGTGGCGTGTCACCTATAAACACGTTGCGTGCTTCAAGGCGCAAACGCGTGCCATTACAGCTACTACAATGTTGCTGGCTTAAATATTTCGATAACTCATCACGAACAGCATTTGATTCTGTTTCGCGGTATCTGCGCTCCATATTTGGAATGATCCCCTCAAAGGGATGCTTACGCTCCATAATATCGCCGCGATCGTTAATGTACTTGAAGTTGATTGAGGTGCCTTTGCTACCGTGTAACACGATGTCTTTGGCTTTTTCGTCAAGTTCAGAGAAAGGCGTGGTCAAATCAAATTTATAATGATCGGCCACCGCTTGCAGCATTTGGAAGTAGTAATAACTGCGCTTATCCCAGCCGCGTATTGCCCCGCCCGACAGACTCAGTTCGTCGTTACTGATAATTCTGTGTGGGTCGAAAAACTGCCTTGTGCCTAAGCCGTCACAGGTCTGGCAAGCGCCTGCTGGGTTGTTGAACGAGAAGAGTCTTGGTTCAAGTTCGGCCATTGAATAGCCACAATGAGGGCAGGCAAAATTAGACGAGAACACCACTTCTTCTTTGTGCGGCTCATCCATAAAGGCTATTTTGGCGGTGCCCGCGGACAAGTTCAGTGCGGTTTCGAAAGACTCTGCCAAGCGAAGTGCTAAGTCCTCACGCACTTTAAAGCGGTCAACCACCACCTCGATATTATGCTTTTTATGCAAATCTAACTCAGGAGGATCCGACAAGTCACATACTTCACCATCGATTCGCGCACGAATAAACCCTTGAGCCGCAAGGCTTTCTAAGGTTTTAACATGTTCACCCTTACGGTCTTGCACCACAGGCGCTAACAGCATGAGCTTTTCATCTGCGGGCATGGTTAATACGCGGTCAACCATTTGGCTAACAGTTTGCGCATCTAACGGCACATGATGGGTTGGGCAACGAGGCTCACCTACACGAGCGTAAAGCAAGCGTAAATAATCGTAAATTTCAGTGATAGTACCCACAGTTGAGCGTGGGTTATGTGAGGTAGATTTCTGTTCGATAGAAATTGCTGGTGATAAGCCTTCGATGTGATCAACATCGGGCTTTTCCATCATGGATAAAAATTGTCTTGCGTAAGCAGACAAGGACTCAACATAACGACGTTGCCCCTCGGCGTAAAGGGTGTCGAATGCCAGCGAGGACTTGCCTGAGCCAGACAAGCCGGTGATGACAGTAAGTTTGTCTCGAGGAATATCTAAATCGATGTTCTTTAGATTGTGAGTGCGCGCGCCACGTACAGCTATCTTATCCATTATTGACCAAAGTCGTCCTCAAAAGAGTGAGTATTACATACTTGATATAAGAGCTCTATGTGGTTGAACAATTATACTTTCAATACCCAGATTATTAATGATAAAAAGATACGAGTCATGGCGCTGATTAGATCGCCGCTGAAATATGTAAGTGGATGTTTTAAACTCGGGCATATCATTGAACTTATGCTATTTTTCCCCTCGCTCGCTGCAATGTTGCTGTCGTTTAGGGCGATAATTTTGTGTTAAACTTCGCCGCCTTGATAACCTCAAACTGATTAGTTACTCATTTGAATAGAACAGAAATTCGCGCCTCTCTGGCTTTGGCCGCTGTTTATGTCCTGCGTATGCTGGGATTGTTTATGGTGATGCCAGTGCTGGCCATACTCGCGGTAAACTACCCAGATTATTCAGCCTTAATGCTTGGTTTAGCCATTGGTGGCTATGGGTTAACTCAAGCTATTTTGCAAATCCCCATGGGGGTGTTGTCCGATAAAATCGGCCGCAAACCGGTTATTGTTGCTGGGTTAATGATGTTTGCCATTGGTAGTGGTGTCGCGGCGGCTGCAGACAGCATGTTATGGATTGTGATCGGCCGGTTCTTGCAAGGCGCGGGGGCGATTGCCGGTGCTATTATGGCACTCGCGGGCGATGTGAGCCGAGAACAACAGCGGCCAAAAGTAATGGCGATTATTGGTATTGCCATCGGGTTCTCATTTTACATCGCTTTATTAATCGGCCCTGTAATCGCTGACAGCTATGGTTTGCACGGTATTTTCTCCATCACAGGCATGCTGGCGGTGTTGTGTATTCCTTTGGTCATTTGGGTGGTGCCTAGTGCGATAAACTACGCGCCTAAAGGCGACACGCTTCCTGTCCTTACCGACGTAAAAATCTTATTCTTCGACCCACAGCTACGCCGCTTAAACATCAGCGTGATGCTGCTGCACATGATGATCACGATCCTGTTTGTACAAATGCCCATTTTACTCAGTGCCTTGGGCTGGCAGCTAGAAAATCATTGGCAATTGTACTTACCGATATTGGCAGCTTCTGTCGTTGGCCTTGTTGCGCTTATGATGTTAACCAAAAAGATGAGCCAAGCGGGCGTTATTCGTTTGTGCATATTGTTACTAGGTGGCGCATTACTCGGTTTGCACTTTTCCCACAGCACAGTGCTGGCGGTAATGGTGTTTGGTTGGTTGTTTTTTACTGGCTTTAATTTCTTAGAAGCAAGTTTTCCGGCCATGGTGTCAAGTATTGCGCCAGCGGGGAAAAAAGGCTCTGCCATGGGTATTTATGCCAGCTTTCAGTTTTTAGGCGCATTTTTAGGCGGCACGCTTTCTGGGCTTGCGAGTCAGTATATTGGTCCCCAGTGGGTGTTCGTTATTGCAGGTGGTGCCTGCGGTATATGGTGGCTTGGCTTGCGTAAGCTAGGCACCAGTGAACGTTTGAAACGCTTCACGCTAAAGCCCGACTTTACTCGCTATTCGGCCGACACTATTGGTGAGCAGTTAGCCACCCTTGAAGGTGTGGTCGATGTGACGGTAGTACCAGATGAAGGTGTGGTCTATATCAAGGCCGATGGTAAGCAATTCTCGCTAGAAAAGGCTCATCTTTTAGTCAATGGCTAAGCAGCTTTTTACGTCAATCAGGGCTAAATTTCTAAGAAATAATCTGTGAAATCACGTTATAATAACTGGCACAGTGAAAATCGATTTTGTTGAGCTTGCGCTTAGCTTGTGAACCTTAGGGTGATGTTGAGCTCATATTTCCGCTATGGCGAAATAATGGCAAAATTAGCGTGAGTTTGCGAGAATGCGGTAAAATTGATCACTAATTAATTGAAAAATAGACATATTCATACTTAAAAACCAGGTGATATTTAAACTGTAGGTGTTTAAAACCTTAGGTATTAGGGCAGATAATAGGAGTTAAAATGGCGAGCAAAGGCGTAAATAAAGTCATCTTGGTGGGCAACTTAGGGCAAGATCCTGAAGTACGTTATATGCCAAACGGTAACGCGGTAGCGAATTTAAGCATCGCGACCAGCGAAAGCTGGAAAGACCAACAAGGGCAAATGCAAGAGCGCACCGAATGGCATCGCCTGACTATGTATCGTCGTTTGGCCGAAGTGGCAGGCGAATACTTGCGTAAAGGCTCGCAAATTTACGTAGAAGGTAAATTGCAAACCCGTAAGTGGCAAGATCAGCAAGGCCAAGACAAATACACCACAGAAGTGATTGTCGACCAAATGCAAATGTTAGGTGGTAAAGGTGGCGGTCAATCTGAAGGCGGCTTCCAAGGGCAGCAGCGTCAACCCGCGCAGCGTCCTGCACAAGGCGGTCAAAACACTGGCGGCCAGAGCTCAGGCGGACAGCCAGGTTATCAGCAATCACCTAACCAAGGTTACAACCAAGCACCTCAAGGTGGCCAAGGCAACCAAGGTTTCAATCAAGCCCCACAAGGCGGTCAAAACAAGCCAGCACCTATGGCAGAACCTGACTTCGATTTCGATGATGATATTCCGTTCTGACCTATACTTAAGGTGTCTTTTTGTAAAGTATAGCCCTGCAAGTCATTACAATTAAGTTGTAAGGTGAAAAGTTTACACTAAACATTGCGTTTTCTGTAAACTTTTTTTATAGTATTATTTTGTATTTCATTATACTTAGGCTTTTGTTAATTATTGGGTGTGTAGGTGTATATATGCTGTCTCTTATACACATCTCCGAGCCCACGAGACCGAGGCTGATCTCGTAT
>OJDH01000056.1_pt1 | contig 95373 bp, 107 predicted proteins | sample 1592761 | NCBI WGS metagenome assembly OJDH01 (sample SAMN05416855, study PRJEB24817) | seawater metagenome | isolation source: Sea water | place: Canada:Atlantic | collected 2013-11 | reverse complement strand
CTCTAAAGTCACCATCTCAAGTTCCGTCTGAACTGATCCCCGTTTTTTTAGCATAACACAGTGAATCACAAAGGCCTCGCAATGGCGAGACCTTTGTCAGCAGTCTGAGGAGGCTGAAAAGCCTCCTTTAGCGCAAAGCTCGTCAGTTAAATTAAACGAGAGTTACGGCCATAAGTAAAAGAATGGCGGCAATGATAACTACGGAATACATTGTTACTTTGGTGAATCTTTCCCAGCCAAGCTGACGTTCAACCGTTAATTCTTCATTCGTCATGGTGATAAATTCCTCTGTCCCACGATTAGATAATATCTTGGCCAGAGGCCAAACTCGGGGCGACTTTATCAGACAACAGCACCTTTTCAAGGGTGTTATCTTTTTGCTGAGTAAAGCTATGTGCGGTCAGTTGCCAAAAGTATTTCAGCCTTTTGTTTTCAAAGTGAAATATTTCGGGCTAGGTTCATGATAAATTCTGCCCAATCACCAGAGAAGAAAGACTAAGACCCATGCGCGCTGCCTTTTATGAAAAATTCAATGGTGACATCAAAGTTGGTAACCTGAACGACCCGGAACCACCAGCCGGCGGTGTTGTTATTGAAGTCAAAGCCAACGGTGTATGTCGTAGCGATTGGCATGGTTGGGTTGGTCACGACGGGGCGATCTCAACTTTTCCCCATGTGCCCGGTCATGAATGTGCCGGAACGATTGTTGCGGTGGGTAAAGATGTTCGGCGTTGGAATAAAGGGGATGAGGTTATTGTGCCTTTTAGCTGTGGCTGTGGCAATTGCCCGACCTGTAAAGATGGTAACGAGCATATTTGCGATGATGATTTCCAACCGGGCTTTTCGGGTTGGGGCGCTTTTGCCCAGTATATGGCAGTAGAATACGCGGATGTTAATCTGGTCGCTCTTCCTGAACAAATAACTCATACCGTTGCGGCCAGTCTAGGTTGTCGTTTCATGACCGCCTTTCGCGGTGTCGTGAACAGAGGAGGCGTGAAACCTGGACAGTGGGTCGCGGTTCATGGCTGTGGCGGGGTCGGTCAAAGTGCGCTTATGATAGCCAAGGCCTTTGGGGCAAGAATCGTAGCCATTGATGTTAATGATACCACTTTGGCTCAGGCTAAAACTCTTGGAGCAGAGTATGTTGTTAATGGCAGTAAAGTCGATGATGTCGTCGAGACGATTATGTCCATTACAGGTGGCGGGGCGCACGTATCTCTCGATGCTTTGGGGTCACCTATCACGGCTTATAATTCAATTGCTTGTCTGGCAAAGCGTGGACGCCATGTTCAGATCGGCCTTGCTGCTGGTGATAACAAAGACATGAAGATCCCTATGAACTTGGTAATTGGCCGGGAGCTGGATATTTATGGCAGCCATGGCATGCAGGGCCATAAGTATGGTCAGATGCTGGATATGATCATCAAGGGCGAATTGGAACCTGAAAAACTCATCGACAGAACGGTGGGTCTGAAAGAAGGCGCCGATGTCTTGATGGAGATGTCAAATGCATCCCCAAGTGGCGTGGTCGTTATTGATCGGTTTTGAGAAAAAGAAAAAGGCAGCCGATGGAAAGCTGCCTTGCATTCTAAAATAAGCTGACAAGATTAATCGGGATTACAAATCATTCCGACTTCTGGAAAACTAACTGGTGAGGTCAGTTCATTCCCCTCAATGGTCACCTTACCCTCAGCAATCAGTCTTAGACATTGAGGGTAGAGTTTATGCTCAGCCGTGAGGACACGGGCAGCAAGGCTACTTTCGGTATCACCTGACAGGACAGGTACGGCTGCTTGTCCAACGATCGGGCCGCTGTCCATTTCATGACGGACATAATGCACTGTGCAGCCGTGGAGTTTACAGCCTTCATCCAAAGCGCGTTGATGGGTATCAAGGCCAGGGAAGAGGGGGAGCAGAGCCGGGTGGATATTGATCATCCGGTTGTGCCAGTGCTCAACGAACTCTTTGGTCACAAGACGCATAAAGCCAGCGAGACAAACGAATTCAACTCCAGCGGTTTCCAGCGTTTGCGTGATCGCCGTATCAAAGCTTGCTCGGTTCTCATAATCACGGTGGTTAACCGTGGCTGTGGCAATGCCTGCTTTTTCAGCGCGTTCAAGCCCTGCGACACCTGGCACGTTTGAGGCAACCAAGACGATTTCAGCAGGAAAAGATGGATCTGCGGCGGCATCAAGCAATGCTTGCAGGTTACTTCCCCTGCCAGAGATCAGGACGCCAACTTTTAAGCGGGCCACGTTTCTGCGAGCCTTTCGATTTGAACGGCTTCTTCACCTTCTGAACGAGCTTGGATTGTACCGAGAGAAACAACTGTTTCACCCTGAGCTTGAAGAATACCTGTAACGGCTTCAACTTTGTCAGCTGCAACAACAACGGCCATGCCGATACCGCAGTTAAAGGTGCGCATCATTTCGTGCGGATCAATGCCGCCAACTTTTCTGAGCCAGCTAAATACCGGTGGAACAGGCCATGTGATGCCATCAATGGTCACGCCAAGGCCTTTCGGTAACACGCGGGGCAGGTTCTCTGTAAAACCACCGCCTGTGATGTGAGCGAAAGCTTTAACGCCTTCTCCGTGAGGTCCAAAAGCGCGGATCGCTTCGAGACAACTTTTCACATAGATACGTGTTGGGGTTAGAAGGGCTTCACCAAGGGTTGCGTCTTCTTGGAAAGGAGCCGGGTCGCTATAGGCTAATCCAGAAAGTTCAACAATTTTACGAATAAGAGAATATCCGTTGGAATGAGGACCACTGGAGGCTAGGCCGAGGACAACATCGCCGTCTTTGACGAGATCACCAGTAAGAGCCTGACCACGTTCAACTGCGCCGACGGAAAAACCAGCAAGGTCATAGTCGTTGTCGCTGTACATGCCAGGCATTTCAGCAGTTTCACCACCGATTAGGGCGCAAGAAGATTGGATACAGCCCTCTGCAATTCCTGCAATAATGTCACGTCCGGCTTCAACGCTGAGCTTACCCGTTGCGTAGTAATCGAGGAAGAATAAGGGTTCGCCGCCTTGGACAACAAGATCATTGACGCACATGGCTACGAGATCAATACCAACAGTATCATGCTTGTTAGCTTCGATAGCGACTTTGAGTTTTGTGCCGACACCATCATTACAGGCGATCAACAGTGGATCAGTAAAGCCAGCTGCTCTGGGATCAAAAAAAGCGCCAAAGCCACCAAGACCAGCCATGGTGCCTGAACGAGTCGTTGATTTTGCAAGCGGCTTAATCGCCTCTACCAGTGCATTTCCTGCATCGATATCAACTCCAGCATCCTTGTAGCTCAAGGACTCAGGATTATTAGGGATGGTACTTATGGTATCCTCCTGTAACTTCGAGTATTAATGTACTCAAGTGTCTGAACCTGATAATAATCCCGGATCATTTCTAGCCGGTTAACTGCCTAGCTGCTTTAAAGAGGTATCCTTATGGATGATCCTCATAAAGGTCACAGTTCAGGGTTATTATCAGGTTCAGGCATTACCTAACGCCTCTGGCGTCAGGCTCTATAACTTGGGAAGATACTTAATCCGGGATGGTTTGCAATGCGGTTTCGCCGCTTTTTCAATAGAACAGCACTTCTAGTCACCTTTTTTGCTTTGGCCGGTCAGCATTCTTTGGCGCCCGCATATGCAGAAAGTCATGTGTATACGGTTACAAATATACCGATAGATGCAACCGCAGAATCCGTGACAGAAGCAAAGAAACTTGCTTTAAATCAAGGGTATGAAAGAGCTTTTAAAGCTTTGGTTGAACGCATTGTACCACAACAGGACCACGGTAAAGTTCCGCTTTTGACCGCTAAAGACGCCTTAGGTTATGTGCTCGATATTTCTTTGTCCTCTGAACGCTCATCATCGGTTCGCTATATCGCGAAAATGACTGTTCGGTTTAAAGAATCGCAGACTCGACGTTATTTTCGAAATACAGGTGCTGCTTTGGCTGAGTTAATCAGCAAGCCTGTTCTTGTGTTGCCGATTCAAAAAGCCGGCGAAAATTCCATTCTTTGGGGCGAATCCAACCAATGGCGTGCAGCCTGGAGCAATCTCGGGGCGACGAACGGCCTCGTTCCCCTGACCATGCCTTTAGGTGATTTGGAAGATATCAGCTCTGTGGATGCCAAAGGGGCTTTGGCGGGTGAGGCTGGTTTATGGAAGTTGGCGTCCAAATATGGAAGCAATGATGTGTTCCTTTCAATTGCGAATATCGCAAATGATGGAAGTTCAGCACAGTTAATGGCGGTTCGTACCGGAAAGTTTGGTGATGGCAGAACGTATCGTTTGAAGGTGGTTAAAGCCGCTGAAGAATCGACGGCAGGAATGCTGGAACGCGGTGCTAATTCTCTTAATCGTTCCCTCCAGCAAGCCTGGAAACAAGCAAATTTGCTCCAATTTGGTGTTGAGCGTTGGATACTCGTTCAAGTGCCGATCTCGGGATTACAGGATTGGGTGCTGATCAATAATCGGCTTCAAGGTGTTCCTGCGATTAACCGATTAAATACCCGTTCCATAAACCGGTCTCAGGTGAATCTGGATGTTTATTTCTCAGGGGATGAGCGCCAGCTCTCTCTTGCGCTTGCTCAAAAAGATTTGGCGATGTCACTTAATGAAAATAGTAATTGGGAATTACGATTGTTAAACCGACCAGCTTCTTCTTCTGTCCTAACCTTACCTGCTCAGGATGAGGTACAAGGCAATGTCCAAGAGACTGTTGTGGATGAGCTCGCTGTTCCAGCACAAGAAGTTGATCTCGGCGGGAACAAAGAAGATGTCACTCCTGAATAAGCACTTGGTTTGTGTTGTATAAGGGAATTTGTTTATTAAGGGGGAAAAGATGACGGCAGAACGACAGATACGCTTTTGGTTAATCGGGTTATTATTTTTTTTAGTATCAGTTTATTTTTTACGCTCGGTTCTTCTTCCTTTTGTAGCTGGAATGGCCATTGCCTATTTTCTGGACCCCGTTTGTGACAAGATGGAGGAGATGGGACTATCGAGGACTCTTGCCACAACACTTGTTACCGTTGTGTTCATTCTGACTTTGGTTCTGGCGCTGGTTTTACTTGTGCCTGCTCTTATTGGACAGGTTATTGATCTCATCGAAAGCCTGCCTAAACTGATGGAAGCTGTGCGAGGGCAGATTAGTAAAATCCTCGCTGTCATTGAAAATAGAGTAGATGGAGAGAGTCTGGTCAATCTAAAGCAAGCTCTAGGGGATAGCCTTAAAACGACTGCCAAATGGCTCACACAATTGGCTGGTGGTCTTGTGGATGGTGGTGTTGCTTTTGCGAATTTGTTGTCTCTGCTGGTGATCACTCCGGTCGTCACTTTTTATCTCTTACGAGACTGGGATAAAATTGTTTCCCGGGTGGACAATTGGCTTCCACGCCCACAGCTGGAAACAATCCGTGAATTGGCAAAGCAGGTTGATGACACGCTCGCTGGATTTATCCGCGGTCAGGGGACCGTCTGTTTGGTACTTGGTTGCTTCTATGCCATAGGATTGAGCTTAGCAGGTTTGAAATTTGGTTTGGTGCTGGGCATGATTGCAGGGTTGCTTTCTTTTATTCCCTTTGTTGGCTCTGGTATTGGTCTGGTTCTTTCCGTCGGCTTGGCCTTTTTCCAATTTGATAGCTGGACGCCCGTCATTGTTATCGCTTTGATCTTTTTTGCAGGACAATTTCTTGAAGGAAATGTTCTTACGCCAAAGCTTGTCGGGGAAAAAATTGGGCTCCATCCGGTTTGGGTTATTTTTGGTCTTTTAGCCGGGGGTGCACTGTTTGGGTTTGTTGGAATGCTACTTGCTGTGCCTGTTGCCGCGGTAATCGGCGTCGGGGTCCGATTTGCCCTAAGCGAATATATGGACAGTCGGTATTATTATGGTATCAATCGTCCCATAGAATCCCAGGCAACAAAATCCGAAGATTCTTAAAACCTTTAAGAAACTGAATTTAAGACAGTCGTTTTGTAAATGGATAGTTCCCAACTACCTCTTGATCTTGGCCATCGCCCAGCGCTTGGCCGAGACGATTTTCTTATCGCTCCTTGCAATGAGGTGGCTGTTGCGTGGATAGATCGTTGGCCGGACTGGCCAGGGCATGCCTTGGCCTTTTATGGGCCTTCAGGTTGCGGGAAAACACATCTTGCCCATGTTTGGCAAACGGAAAGTGCTGCGGTTGCAATCACAGCCGACGATCTGTTGTCACGCGAAGCTGACGAACTGCTGAGCGTACAAAGCAATTGTATTCTAGATGGTCTTGAGCAGGAGTTAGTGTCTTCATCAGAATTACAGCGCAAGCTCTTTCATCTGTATAATTTCGTTAGGGAAGAAGGTGGGACGATACTCTTTACGGGGCAAGAAGCCCCTGCCAGATGGGCGATATCTTTACCGGATTTAGCTTCTCGTTTATCGGCGGTCCCCTCATTTGAAATGGGGTCGCCAGATGACTTTCTATTTGAGGCACTGTTGGTAAAGTTATTTTATGATCGCCAACTTACCATTAGCAAAGAAGTATTGCGTTTTCTTGTCCCAAGATTGGATAGATCTTTTGAAGCCGCTCGTGAAATTGTATCAGATCTAGATCAGGCATCTCTGGCTTCACAACGCGAAATCACAATCCCCTTTGCAAAAGCAATATTACACAAATTCCATTCTCCCAATTAGGAACCAGGCTCCTTATTCACCGGGGTGAACTATATTTAAAAGCGTTGTATTTTCTTGCGAGATATCCTGCCAACGATCTATCTGGCTCTCTAAAATCGCTAATCCAGCAGGGGGCAAACCACGATAGATCCGCTTTACGGCTGTTTCATTCGAGCCATGACCGCTGATATCCAGTAAAAATTGGCTCAATCCTGGGTTATGCCCGATCAAAGCGAGAGATCCGGGGGTATTTGGTAAGTTTTTTAAAATCTTGAAAATTTGAAGTGAGGGAGCAAGGTAAAGCTCTGGATAGACCTCGATAGGGAGTTCTGAGCCGAGGGTTTCTTTTACAATATTTGATGTTTCTCGGGCACGAATTGCAGAAGATGTCACAATTTGAGATGGGCGCGGTTGATCGCGAAGGAACTGCCCAAGCCATTGAGCTTCACTTTGCCCCTTTAAAGTAAGGGGGCGTTCTGAATCGTGTTGATTTTCCAAAGCTGGTTTTGTTGACGCATGGCGGGCTATATAAATTGTTTTCATTTCAACTCACACTCATATTTGGATCTAGTCTTCTGGGAGGCAGGCTCTATACTAAACGGATATTAATCACGCTTATATATATTTTCATTGTTTTTATATATTAGTCTTAAAGTTCAATAACGTGGAGAATTTTATGCCTTCTAAGGTTGCTCAGGATATTTCTATAGGAAATCGTGCCGAGGACAAAACTGAAGTTTTGTCTATTGCCGCAGATTCTCCTAATCGTTTTATCAACCGGGAACTTTCCTGGATTGCCTTTAACGAGCGAGTTCTTGAGGAAGCTTATAATCCCGCACATCCATTGTTGGAACGAATAAGGTTTTTATCGATTTCCTCTGGAAACCTTGATGAGTTTTATATGGTTCGTGTTGCTGGGCTTATGGGGCAGGTTAACGCAGGTGTGAGTAGCCGAAGTCAAGATGGTTTGTCCCCGGAACGACAACTTAAAGCTATTGATGAAAAAGCGGCTATGTTGATGCATCGGCAACAGAAGATATGGTCAAGTTTAAGTCGTGAACTTGGGGAAACGGGGTTTGATCTGCTTAAGACAACAGACCTTAGCGCTGAGGATCAAGGCTGGATAGCGGAGTATTTTCAAGATCAAGTTTTCCCCATATTGACACCTATTGCCATCGATCCTGCTCATCCTTTTCCGTTTATACCTAACCATGGGTTCTGTATGGTTTTGGAATTGGAAGATGAAGCCGAGGATAAGTTTATCAATGGCTTGATTGCGATGCCACATCAGCTCGACCGGTTTGTCAGGCTCCCTGGAGATCATCACAGATTTATTCGTCTAGAGCAGATTATCCGACTTCATATATCCCAATTATTCCCAGGCTTTAAAGTAAAGAGTGTCGGCCATTTTCGGTTGTTACGTGACAGTGATATCGAAATAGAAGAGGAAGCCGAAGATCTTGTCAGGGTTTTTGAAAGCGCCCTAAAACGGCGCCGAAGAGGGAGTTGTATTCGTCTTTCTATTGACGCCAAGATGTCAGACAACCTTCGCGCTTTTGTTACGCGGGAACTCGATGTCGATCAGGGCCGAGTGTTTGTTCTTGAAGGTCTTCTCGGGTTAGTCGATACCCGTAAGCTGATCGTTAAAGACCGCTCTGATCTTGTGTTTCCACCTTATACACCCCGGTTTCCCGAGCGTATTCGTGAGTTTGGTGGGGACTGTTTTGCCGCGATCCGCGAAAAGGATTTACTGGTTCATCATCCGTATGAAAGCTTTGATGTTGTTGTACAGTTTATTCGACAAGCCGCGAGTGATCCGGCCGTTGTTTCAATCAAACAGACGCTTTACCGAACCAGTGAAGATTCCCCTATTGTTAAGGCACTGATTGAAGCTGCTGAGAGAGGGAAAACCGTTACAGCTTTGGTTGAGCTGAAAGCCCGATTTGATGAAGAGAGAAATATTCGCTGGGCGCGAAATATGGAGCGCGCCGGTGTTCAGGTTATCTATGGTTTTATTCAATTAAAAACCCACGCCAAACTCTCCCTTGTTGTTCGCCGAGAAGGTAAAAAATTAAAGTCCTATGTTCACTACGGTACAGGGAATTATCACCCAATTACGGCCAAGGTATACACTGACCTTTCTTTCTTCAGTATTGATCCCGCCCTTTGTCGAGATACAGCTAAGCTGTTCAACTATATTACGGGTTACGCAAAGCCGCTCCCCATGGAAAAGATTGAGTATGCGCCTCTGACATTTCGGGAACGGCTGCTTAGCCATATTAATCGGGAAACCGAACTTGCCAAGGAAGGAAAACCAGCAACCATATGGGCGAAAATGAATGCGCTGGTTGATCGGGAAGTCATTGATCATCTTTATATAGCTTCACAGGCTGGTGTTTCTATCGATTTGGTGGTGAGGGGGATTTGCTGCCTCCGTCCAGGGGTTCCTGGGTTATCAGAAAACATTCGAGTCAAAAGTATCGTCGGACGCTTTTTAGAGCACGGCAGGATTGTTGTTTTTGGCGATGGCCACTCAATTCCATCACGTGAAAATAGGGTCTTTATATCATCCGCGGATTGGATGCCGCGAAATCTTGACCGTCGTGTTGAGAGTTTTGTGCCGATTGAAAACCCGACTGTGCATCAGCAGGTACTGGAGCAGGTCATGATTGCGACATTAAATGATACCGCGCAATCCTGGAATTTGAGCGCTGATGGCACTTATATTCGGGATGAGTTATGTGAAGATAATTTCTCGGCGCATAATTATTTTATGACAAACCCTTCCTTATCTGGTCGTGGAGCGGCATTGAAGGATAAACGCGCTACACCTAGGCTTAAGCGGTTGCGCTGATCGTTGTCTTTATTACGTTAGGGCTTTGATTTAGTTTTCCGGCGACGTAAATATTTCCTTCTGGGGAAGTATTTCCATTGTGCTATCAACATTAATTATCACTTCAGAGCGCTTGTTTTTCACTTGTCTTCTTAGCTTGTAATTTATCTGGTAGGTACCTGGGGGAAAGGGCAAGCTACTGGCGTGATGGAAACTTCTCAAGCCTACGACGGAACTTGTTACTGCTGTGCTACTTCTTTTATATACGGTTCCATCCGGTTTATAAATTTGCAGTTCTTCTTGGTCCCCTTTGCGTATTCCCCATAGGTTTACCCAAAAGTAGATTTCCGTCGTACCCGGTTTATAGATTTTTATATCGATATCGCTGATTTCTAGTTCATCAAAGCTGGGAAAGTGATCAGAAAAGCCGGTCCTGAAGACACCACCGTTACGATAACCTAGTTTGGCATTGGCATCTGCGGACCAATATGATCTGCCCGTGGCAGCGACTTCACAGCCCTCATTCCCCTTCATCCCGGTAAAAGGATCAATATTTTGTCCTTTGTATGAAAGGTGAAAATGTAAATGAGGAAAGCTTGTTGAGCCTGATAAGCCTACTAGCCCTAATAAAGATCCCCTAGCGACTTCTTGGCCGGGTTTAACGATAACGCTTCCCTGTCTCAAATGTCCGTAATGAGTTCGCCACCCGTTACCGTGATTTATGACAACAGAATTACTTGGTTTTGGAGCTAAGCCTCTTGCTGATTTGATCTCATCTTGGTTTAGGGCTCGATCAGGAATGCCATCCTTGATTATCTCAATTTCGCCTCTGGCTGCTGAAATTACCGGGAAGCCAGCACCTTTCCATTTAGGAGAGCTGACCCGAATATCGATCCCCTTATGGCCGTTGTATGTGAGGATACCGCAAGTGTGATCAAGGGCCTCAGGGCCAGGGGCGTAATCAAAGTAATGTTGAATAAAGCAATCGCTTGAGGTGTCACAAACAACAGGGAAGGCAAGCAGGGGCGCTGCCGGGGGCTCAGATTCAGCCCATACCGTTATGCCAGACATAAGAAAAAGTCCGGCTGCAATACTTAATATATGGTGAGATAAATTACCCAGCCGGAAATTAATCGAGATCCTCCACAACAAGTTTGCCATTCTTGATGCTAAGGGCGATTAACCCTTTTTTGAGGCGGAGAGCTTTTTCGCCAAACACTTCGCGACGCCATCCAGAGAGAGCTTTTACATCAGCGTTATCATCTGCTGCAATTTTTTCTAAATCGCTGCTGTTAGCAATCAGTTTTTGGGCAACTTCGTACTCATCACATGACTGTTTTAACAAGACCCGGAGCAAATCCATAATGGCGCCTAATCCATTATTCGGGATGGTGCGTTCTTTAGGGGCAGGGCAATCCTTTTTGGGGAGATCCATTGCCCTTTTAACAGCAACGAGAATCTCTTTCCCTAGGCGGCCATCCGCCATATCCACAGATACGCCGCGGGTTTTTGATAATTCTTTTGAATCTACAGGTCGGTTAGAGGCAATATCATATAGTTGCTCGTCTTTGATCACCCGACCTCTAGGAGAGTCCCGACGCTGTGCTTCTAGCTCACGCCAGGCAGCCAACTCTTTTAGGATTGCCAAATACTGACGATCATTTGAGCGCGTCTTTAATCTTAACCAGGATGTCTCTGGATCTTGCCTGTAAGTCTCTGGGTTTTCGAGGATTGCCATCTCTTCGTTAAGCCAGTGCTCACGACCACTTTTATCAATTTGCTCTCGCAACTTTGTATAGATGTCACGCAAATGGGTTACATCTGATAAGGCATAGGATATCTGTTTTGGAGTTAATGGGCGACGAGACCAATCGGCAAAGCGTGCTGATTTATCAATTTCTACGTTCACTAATCTACGGGCAAGATTATCATAGCCGATTGAATCACCAAACCCGCAAACCATAGCGGCAACTTGAGTGTCAAAGAGCGGATAGGGAACTTCGTCCATGAGTAGATGAAATATTTCCAAATCCTGACGTGCAGAATGGAAGACTTTCAAGACATCCTGCTTCTTCATCAAATCAAATAGCGGTGTGAGATCAATATCAGGCGCCAGAACATCAATCGCAGCAAAGCGATTGACGTCAGCAACCTGAACAAGACAGAGTTTCGGCCAATACGTGGATTCACGAAGGAATTCTGTATCAACAGTTACGACGTCAGATTTGGCCAATTCCTGGCAGAGATCCGATAGTTCTTTACTAGATGTAATCAATGTCATGGCGGGACTATACTTGGCAGATCCCAGCTTAGAAAGAGCAATGTGGAAAACCTGTAATTTCCTTTAATTATATCCCAAAAAGTGTCGGGAGTGTTTTTTTTCTATTAGTTTGATCAAACTTGAGGCTCTAAACCTTGACAAAAGAGCGTTTGAATGCCTTTTTCCAACGGAATATTTGATGGTTTTGGCAAAGTGTACGATTCAATCTGTCAGGCAATAAATTTTGGGCCAAGGCTCTTGCCTTTTAAGATTGGAAGCTACGCATTCTTGCTGGACCTAGACAGCTAAAATGCCAAAGGAAATACTATGCATCCGTATCGTTCCCATAAATGTGCTGAACTGCGCCTTTCAGACGAAGGTCAGGAAGTTCGCCTATCTGGTTGGGTCCACCGTAAACGTGATCACGGACAACTTCTTTTTGTTGATCTGCGTGACAGCTTTGGTATTACGCAGTGCGTGGTTGATGTCTCTAGCCCTCTCTTTCAAGAGTTAGAGAATACCCGTGTAGAATCAGTCATTACTGTAACAGGTGAAGTTGTTAGCCGTACTGCGGAAACGATAAATCCAACATTACCAACGGGTGAGATTGAAATTCGCGTTCGTGAACTTGAAATTCAATCTCGTGCTGATGTTCTACCTCTTCAGGTGAACTCTGATGAAGATGCTGGTGAAGACACACGACTAAGATATCGCTATCTCGATTTGCGCCGCGAAAAAATGGTGAAGAAACTCAAGCTTCGTTCAGGAGTTATCTCTTCTCTTCGTCGTCGCATGATCGAACAGGATTTCATGGAAATCCAGACGCCGATCTTGACGGCTTCTAGCCCTGAAGGTGCACGTGACTTCCTCGTGCCTAGTCGTATTCACCCTGGTAAATTCTATGCACTGCCGCAAGCACCTCAGATGTTTAAGCAGCTTTTGATGGTTGGTGGCGTTGATCGTTACTTCCAGGTTGCTCCTTGTTTCCGTGATGAAGATAGCCGTGCTGATCGCTCTCCTGGTGAATTTTATCAGCTCGACTTTGAGATGAGTTACGTGACACAGGATGATGTCTTTAACGCGATTGAGCCTGTTCTTCATGGGGTCTTTGAAGAGTTTGCAGATGGCCGTGAAGTTTCGCCTTATCCATTCCAGCGTATTCCTTACGCGGAATCTATGGCGAAATATGGTTCAGATAAGCCTGATCTGCGTAACCCTATTATCATCAATGATGTAACAGAAGCCTTCCGCGGTTCTACGTTTGGCATTTTTGCCCGTGCAATTGAGGGCGGATCTGTCGTTCGCGCTATACCTGCACCGGGTACTGCTGCGAACCCACGTAGCTTCTTTGATAAGTTCAATGATTGGGCACGTAAAGAAGGCGCCGCCGGTCTTGGTTATGTGATTTTTGATAAAGATGGTGTTCCTAAAGGACCGATTGCAAAAAATCTTGATGAAGAGCGTCTGGCTCAGATTAAAGAAGTTGCAGGTCTTAACAATGGCGACGCAGTTTTCTTTGCCTGTGATAAAGAGCTTGCTGCAGCTAAGTTCGCTGGTCAGGTTCGTAACAAGCTTGGAACGGATCTGGATCTTCTGGATAAGAAAGTCTTTAAGTTCTGCTGGATTGTTGATTTCCCAATGTACGAATTGGATGAAACTACAGGCAAGATTGATTTTAGTCACAACCCATTCTCAATGCCTCAGGGTGGAATGGATGCACTAGAAAACCAAGATCCTTTGACGATCAACGCCTATCAGTACGATATTGTTTGTAATGGTATCGAGCTATCATCTGGTGCTATTCGTAATCACCGCGCAGATATCATGTACAAGGCTTTCGAGGTTGCTGGTTATAGCAATACCGATGTTGAAGAGAGCTTTGGCGGTATGTTGTCTGCCTTTAAATTTGGTGCTCCTCCCCACGGTGGTTCTGCACCAGGCGTTGACCGTATGGTCATGATGCTTGCTGATGAGCCAAACATCCGTGAAATAATTGCTTTTCCTATGAACGGCAAAGCAGAAGATCTCTTGATGAAGGCTCCAGCTGAAGTTGGCGAAGAGCGTCTTCGTGAATTGCACATTAAGTTGGACTTGCCATTAGAAGAGGCAGAATAAGTCTGTATTCTTACTTACTGGAGACCCTGTTACGGGGTATTTTGCATTTCACAATATCAAAACCGCTCTGCTGTCATAGGTAGGGCGGCTTTGACTCGCCCCAGTGGGGATGAAGGAGAAGTCTTTCCCGCTGGAGTCGAAATCTATATAAAATTTTATGCTTAACCATGTTTTCACTTGTGCTTGGAGTGAAAATGACTCATGATTTCAATTAGGTTAAGCATATTCCTGGGGGGAATACCATGCAGCGTATACTTGTCGCTTCGACACTTGCATTGACATTATCGGGTTGTGCTCTGCCTCCTGCAATTGGAGTTGCTTCCCTTGCTGTTGATGTTGCCAGTTATTTTTTTAGTGGTAAAACTCTCACCGACCACGGTATTTCTGCGGTAGCGCAACAGGACTGTGCACTGATCAGAGTTATGCAAGGTGAGTTGTGTGAAGAATACGCGGACTTTGAAGTTGCGGATACTGTGCTTGAGCCTCTCTCTCCTGTTGATGAAATTGAGTTTGCACAAGTTTCTAATATTGACAGCTCAGTTAGTTATTTTTCCGAAGACGCACAATTGGGAGCAGTAGATCCCAATGTGATCTCTGCTTATTCTCAAGAAATTGCGGCAATTGATGCAAGAACAAATCACCTTGCTGTTGAGGTTGCCGAATTTGATGACCAAATAGCGGAGATTTTCGAAGGCGAGGATTATTTAGCAGACGGCGTAAATCCTGCTGGTTTTGGCGGATAACCTCCTAATTCGGTTCCCAAGAATTTAAGTATTAAGAAGATAAAAAACAGCCCCAGTGAGAAACTAGGGGCTGTTTTTTTGAAGGTGCTGGTTCTGCTGATTAGGAGCCTGTGGTTGTGCACTCGTTATCACGATAAAGGTAGGAGCCAATTATTGAGAACGAAGTGCTGAGAACTCAGGATGACCTTCTTTCTAGGTAAATATTATTTGAACCTGCGCATGTCAGCTTACTGCCCTTGCTATGGTACATGGCCTTATCGGCTGAATGGAGAAGCTGGTTGGCAGAACTAGAGGATGTGTATTTTTCATGACCGACACTGACAGAGACGGGAATTTCATGCTTACCCCAGCGTACAACAAGTAGGTTGAGTACTTTGTTTAGCTTGTTAACAATCGCCGTGACCTTTCCAGGCGAAGTGTTCGGCATTAGTACGGCAAATTCATCACCGCTTAAACGAGCAACATAATCACTTTTTCGGCAATGGTTTTGAAGGGCCTTTGCGACTTCTTTAAGGACGTTATCCCCTGCGAGGTGACCATAGGTATCATTAATTGATTTAAAATGGTTCATATCGCAAATAACAAGAACGCCTTGGTCGCCAGTTCTCGTGGCTCTGTTTAACGTGCGATCGAGTTCTTGCTGAAAGCCTCTGCGATTTAAGAGTCCTGTTAACTCATCTGTAATAGAGAGGGTCTCCAAATAGCGGATACGGTCTTGTTGCTCTGAAAGAGTTTGTTCAGCAAGAGCTGCTGCCTCTAACAATTCGATAACCTGTTTATCAGATATTCGTTTGCTGTCATTTGGGTGCGCGTAGGCAATACGTCTGAGCCGAAACATCAGATTGTCTCTGTCAGCTGATATTTTGACTTCATCGTTTTTCTCAAAAGTCACAGGGCAAAGTGTATCAAGCCTGTCAAATGCATCCGTATATGTCACGTTCACCACCATTACAGTTGTAGATAACGAAGCTAAATATGCAAATTGGATGCCAAGGTTATTGATTTTCAAAGTGCTTTGTTTTTAAAGGTAAAAAACAGTTTTCGATGTCCTCACATATCTTGGACATGCAAATTATTCTTAGAATACAGGTTCAATTGGGGATTAGTCGGCAAAAAATGCGCCTTTGTATTTTGGGGCAGATGACTCTTCTTAATGAAAATTCTTTGATCAATCATCTTAAAGCCATAATTGTCGCAATCTATTGTGTTTATTAATAAGAGATGATGTCATGATTTGACGGGAGTTCTTTGGTCCTTGATCGGAAAAAAATATTCATGCCCAATATTAAAAAGAAGCGACTTAATCCTTTTATCGGCGTACTTTGCCTTGCGGTGTTTGGGGTTGTTAACGTTTGTAGCGCGGCCCAGAATGTTGCAAATGCTGCTTCAGTTGGTGTTGATTTACTTCCACACAAAGCCGTCTACAGTTTAGATCTGAAAGCTTCTCATCAAGGAGCGATAAACAATATGAATGGCCACATCGTTTATGATTGGACAAGTGATTGTAAGGGATGGGTTGTGAAGAATGAACTCGATATGAATGTTGCCTACAGCAATGGTCAATCGATTCAAATGGCACTTCGTTTTAGCACTTGGGAGGCTCAAGATGGTTCCCGGTATCGTTTTGCTGTGCACCAAGGCGATAGTGTTTCAGGGCCGTCTAATTTTCTGGGGCGGGCTTTACGCGATGAAGCAAAAGACATCGTCACTGTGGATATCACGGCACCTGAACAAAAAACGGCTGAATTAAAAAATGCCCTTTTCCCGACTGCTTTTTTATCCGAGATCATATCGGCAGCTCAAACTGGCAAAATGACAATTAACTACCCTGTATTCGACGGCACAACTGAGCTTGAGGCCTTTAATGTGTCAGCTGTTATCCTTCCTGTCGAAGCAAAGAGTATATTTCCTGAAATGGAGGAACTCAACGCCTGGCGTGTTTTCCTCGCGTTTTACGAACAAAAGGATGGCAGTACCGTACCTGTTCAAGAACAGTCACTTCTTTTGTATGAAAATGGGGTTGTTACGGAGATTGAGCTCGATTTTGGAAACTTTACAGTCGCAGGGGACCTCATTGAATTTGAGGCGACAAAGAAACCTGTTTGCGAATAGCGGTTGGACTATTCTTTCTTTTTAACGGGACCCTTGTAAGAGCGTCCTTTGATAATACTTTCCTGGCCGAGTTTGTTGCGTACTGCATCAAGGGCGCTTTCAATTTTTTTTCTTTTCTCCTTTTGTGGATCAAGAAAATCATCGGGATCGGCTAGCTCGTCAGAAACCAAATCACTCCCACCAACGCCAATTAAGCGAAATCTTTGCCCGTTACACTGCTCTTTGAGGAGCGGTAAGGTTATTTGATAAATTTCTTCAGCCAACTGTGTTGGTGAAAAAGGTTTGCGGCTACGTGAAATTTGTTTGAAATCTCCGGTTTTCAGTTTGAGGTTAATTGTTCTCGCGGCATATTTTTTCTTTTTTAGGCTCGCGGAAACACTTTCGCTCAGAGACCAAAGTATATCGGATAATTTTTTAAAGTCGCTGATGTCTTGGTTAAAAGTGGTCTCGTTTGAAATACTTTTGGTGGGAGATGTTGGATTAACCGAGCGACCATCTTCACCACGGATAAAATGATATAGCCTCTTGCCCATGATCCCGTACTTTTTCATGAGTTCTTCCTCACTGTAGGGAAGGAGGTCTTTGATCTGACGTAATCCGTCGCGGTGGAGGCTTCTTTCCAAACTCTTACCCACCCCCCATATAAGACGCACAGGTTGTTCCTTTAAAAAATCCTGAGTGTTACTTTTCCCGAGTACAGAAAAACCACGTGGTTTATCCAGGTCAGAGGCTATTTTGGCCATGGATTTATTGTAACTTAGGCCTACCGATGCGGTGATCCCAACCTCTGTTTCAATTTTTTTTATGAGCTTAGCTAAAGTTATTGCTGGGCAATGTCCGTGTAGTCGCCTGGTCCCGGACAGATCGAGAAATGCTTCGTCGATGGATAGGGGTTCTACCAGAGGGGTGAGTTCTTGCATCATAGATCTGACTTTGAGGCCCGCTTCTTTGTATTTTTTCATGGTGGGTTTTACGACAATTGCCTTTGGACAGGCCTGCAGTGCTTTAAACATGGGCATGGCTGACCGAACACCGTAGAGCCTCGCCAGATAGCATGCCGTAGAGACAACACCACGTTGGCCGCCCCCTATAATAACAGGCTTATCACGGAGCTCGGGATTATCTCGTTTTTCAACGCTTGCGTAAAAAGCATCGCAATCAATGTGTGCCATTGTTAAATCACCTAGTTCAGGGTGACTTAAAATGCGAGGAGATTGACAGCTAGGGCACCGCTTAAGGTGAGGGGCTGAGGCAATAATTTCCTTTTGCCAATGAAAGCAATCTCTGCAGAGTAAGGGCATGGTTTATCACGTTTAATAAATGTTCTCTTTTTATATCCTGTTTGTTCTGGTATGTGCAATAATTGGTTCTTAGAGGAGGACTTCTTTGGACGTTAGTTAGGGCTGAGTTTTAGGTTTTACTGATTGAAATGGGGGAATTTAAAAGTGGTCTTAACGCATTTTATTTAATGACATTTTTGCAATGGATAAAAATTAAATCAATATTTCCGTTACCTTATGTTAACTAAAGTTGAGTAGTGTGACATTCAAGGGTATTGTTTCAGTGTATTATGGTTAACCATCTGAGACATTTTACAAAACCTACGGGGCCCCGTAGGTTTTTCAGAAGGCATCGGCAGGATTCATTTATGAAGGCTAATAGCGAAAAAACCGTTCTTGTTGTCGAAGATAACGAACTCAATATGAAGCTTTTCCACGATTTGTTGGAAGCTCAAGGATATAATATCCTCCAATCGAAAGATGGAATGGAAGCGCTCTCTATTGCGCGTACACATAAGCCAGATCTCATTTTAATGGACATTCAGTTACCTGAAGTGTCCGGGCTTGAGGTAACAAAGTGGCTGAAAGAGGATGACAATCTTCGCGCTATCCCCGTAATCGCTGTTACAGCTTTTGCGATGAAGGGAGACGAAGAGAAAATTCGCGAAGGGGGCTGTGAAGCCTATATCCCAAAACCCATTTCAGTAACGAAATTTCTAGAGACCGTTGAGCGATTCTTAAGCTAGGATTGCGTCAAACTTATTGAAAGAGTGCAGCATCAATGGCGGCAAGGATACTGGTCGTAGACGACATACCTGCTAACGTTCGACTTCTCGAAGCCAAACTTATGGCAGAATATTTTGAAGTTATAACAGCTTCAGATGGTCAATCTGCTCTTGATATCGCTGAAAAGGAAATGCCTGACATCATCCTTTTGGATGTCATGATGCCTGGTATGGATGGTTATGAGGTCTGTAGTCTCCTCAAAAGCAATCCAAAGATGCGGCATATTCCCGTTGTCATGGTGACGGCACTAAGCGAAGTTAGCGATCGCGTTCGAGGGCTGGAAGTTGGTGCAGACGACTTTTTAACAAAACCCTTAAATGATGTCGCCCTGTTTGCCAGAGTGAGATCGCTTGTTCGTCTTAAGATGATGACTGATGAGCTTCGTGTCCGGCAAGGTGCATCTTCTCGTTTCGCCTCCATTGGTTCAAATGAACCAGATGAAGAAGATGAAATTGCGAATGCCAAAATCTTATTAGCTGAGACCAATGATCTTACCGCCAGTAAAATAATTAATTTCCTAACAGAATTAGATCATAGCGTTGATCATGCACGTGATTCTCGGTCTGTACTCGATCTTGGTCAAGAAAGCAGTTATGATCTGTTCATTGTTGCTCTGGATTTAGGGGGGGAGGATGGCCTTCGCCTTTGCTCTCAATTAAGAGCGCATGAACAAACACGTCATGTTCCTATCCTACTTGTTTTGGAAGAGGAAAACCTTTCCCAGCTCGCAAAAGGGTTGGATATTGGGGTTACCGATTATTTAGTGAAGCCTATTGATCCAAATGAACTAAGGGCGCGCTGTAAAACTCAAATCAAACGCCGTAGATATCATGATCGACTGACTGATATGCTCAAAAAGAGTGTGGCTCTTGCCTATACGGATCCTCTTACCGGGGTATTTAATCGCCGTTATATGAACGCTCACCTTGATAGAGCAATCATGGAAATTGCTGAGACGGCAAAACCGGTTTCTACTTTGATGTTGGATATAGATCACTTTAAGCAGGTCAATGATACCTTTGGTCATGCGAGTGGTGATGAGGTGCTTAAGGTCCTTGCAAAGCGCGTGACGGATGCAATTCGAGATTTTGATATGTTGGCCCGATATGGCGGGGAAGAGTTTGTCGTCGTGATGCCTAGTGCGACCACAGAGCAAGCCTTTACGGTTGCTGAAAGGTTGCGTATGCGCGTTGGTGACAAGCCGATTGAGGTGCCGGGATCCGCTGAGGCACTTACAATTACGATTTCAGTAGGGGTTGCGACGACCTCTGATCCAATGGAAATTGCAGATAGTCTATTAGATAGAGCTGATACGGCTTTATATGAAGCGAAAGCAATGGGCAGAAATCGTGTCTGTATAGAAACCTCGGGGCAGGGACGCCCTGGGCATATAGCTACCGTATAAGCTTTCTGGGGGGGGTGCCAGATAACTAACCCATTTTTTGTTTTAGTAGCTGGGGCTCACTCTAAAAATTATCGTGCGTTTGTTCTTTATGGTTATGGAGCAGACAATAAAAAAGGCCGCATAAAGCGGCCTATTTTATTGTCTGCTCAAAGAGCATTATTTCATTTTCGCTTCTTTGAAAACAACGTGCTTGCGTGCGACTGGGTCGTACTTGCGAAGCTCAAGTTTTTCAGTAAGTGTGCGCGGGTTTTTCTTAGCTACATAAAAGTAGCCAGTGTCCGCGGTGCTTACCATGCGAATTAGTTGTGTAGCCGGCTTAGCCATTGCGAAATCCTCATCGCGCTAGTATTGAATATTACAGGGGCGAAACATAACGTTTTGAGCCCCCAAGTCAAGCCCTGAAATAACATTTTATTTGCTTAATATATCTGGAGCTAGAAAGTACTGTTTTACAGGCTGGAGTCAAGCTCGATCACTTCAGAAGTTGTCGGCTCAGAACGGCCTTTGGCAAGGTCTAGCAACGATGGGGTAATCAACAGTAACTCTGCGATGTCATTATCTAGTTCTGAGGGCTCGTTACTTTGAGGGCAAGTGGCTTTGATATTGTCCAAGGCAATTTCATCATCCAAAGAAGGAGAGGATGATTTTATTTCATCCGAGATAGGAAGGGACCCAGATTTCAGCAGTGAAATGATATCGTCAACTGTTTCTGTGTTACCCATTGTTGTGCATATGTCAGGAATAATTCCTCGCTTGTGTATGGCGTAACCAGAGGGGGCATGAAACCGTGCCCAAGTTACGCGCATCTCTGCGCCATTTGAGAGGTCTGCCAACCTTTGAACAGTACCTTTTCCAAAGGAATTACTTCCAATTACGATTGCTCTACCCGAATCTTGTAAACCCGCGGTGAGAATTTCTGATGAGGATGCGGAATTTGAGTTTATTAAAACAATGATAGGTAAGCCCTTGGCAATGTCTTGGCTATCTGCAGAGTTGTTGTTGTGACTGTCTGGGTGTCTTCCTCTTGTGGAAATAATAGTGCCGCTGGAAATAAACAGATCAGCAGTTTTGATTGCAGTGCCCAATAATCCTCCACCATTATCCCGTAAATCAATAATATAACCCTTGAGATTGTCCCCGAGTTCCTTTTGGGCCTTACGTACATTACTTCTCATACTCGAAGCCGTATATTTGTTAAAGCTCGATATCTGAAGGAAAACAATGTCGTCGTGTACTGAATAGCTTACCGTCTGTACGGTAATTTTCTTTCGTATTATTTCAAAATTTAAAATGACTGTTTTTTTTGGGTGACGCACAACCGTAATTCTGACCCGAGAATTTTCCGGCCCCTTCATTAAACGGGTGATCACTGTTTCAGAGAGCTGTCTTATGTCCCTGTTGTCCACTTTGGTTATGATATCGTCTTTTTGTAGTCCGACGGCCTCAGCAGGGGTGTTTTCCATTACCGAAAGCACTTTGGCACCACTTGGAACTTTTATGTAGCGGATGCCGAGTCCAAAAAATCCATTTCTATTGTCTCGATCTGTACTTGCTATATCGGGCTTTGAGTAACGAGAAAATCTATCTAATTCCCCGGCGATACCATCAAATGCAGCCTGGTATATTCTCTCCCCACTGGCATTATTGAAATCGCTTGATAATCCCCTTGCTTCTGTAATTACAGAAGCAGTTAACATAGCCCAAGCTTTACTGCTGAGAGTCGATGGATATCCGTGGCGAGATATTGATTCGCCGGCATAATTAAGAGTCAGAGAATCGCCGTTATCGATAATCTCAATTTCGGGATCAATTGTTGCAAGATTATCCATCGCAGCTAACGCGAGCCGTGAAGCATCTATTTCTTCAATGTAAAACTCTGTAACGTGCTCAAAACCTTCTGAGAAGACCCGAGCAGCCGCTTGCTGATTGTATTCAGCGTTTTGATTGTAGGTAGTACGGTATTGAGCAGGATTGGAGCCCCCGCAGGCTGTTAGGAGAAGCAGGAGAAGTAATGTTCCTGCCTTCAAGACAAGTCTTTGGTTGAGGTGGCGCAGATGCTGAGTTGAGCATAAGGGCATCTACCCTTTCTCCTATCGTGATTTTTACCAATAAATATTTACGAGCTACTTGCCCAGATAAACTATTGTAACAGCATATTTCTTAATTATATCAAACCGCAAGATTACTTTTCAAAATATCTTATATTTAGTGAACCCGGGTAAAGTGCTTTATTTCCGCGCTGGTCGTTTATTTCGTGACCGCTCTGATGAAGTCCCTGGTTTTTTACCACTAGGTCTCTTTTTAAAATTACTTGATCGATCTCGCCTATTATCTCTTTTTGGAGGGAGTAATTCACCGTCGTCATCGCCTTCGACAATGCGAAGGGCTACGCCACCAGAAACGGGATTAGATTCCATAATTCTAACCATCACCTTTTCGCCAAGGTGAAATTCACGGCCCCATCGGCGCCCGGTTAGAGTGTGGTTTTTTTCATCATGGATATAATAATCATCCGGCAGGTGGCTCATGGGCACCAAGCCATCAGCCCCGGTTTCATCCAGAGTGATGAAAAGGCCCGCGCGGTGGACACCATTGATTTTACCAGGGAAAATCGTACCAATTTTGTGAGATAAGAAAGACGCCGTGAACCGATTGATTGTATCGCGCTCGGCAGCAGCTGAGCGTCTTTCCGTTGCAGATATATGTTCTGCAATGTCGTTAAACTTTGTTTCTTCTGCACTTGTGAGGCCGTCGTTGCCTAGTTTAAGCCCGCGGATGAGAGCCCGATGAACCATTAAGTCTGAATAACGACGAATAGGAGAAGTAAAGTGAGCATACCTGGTTAGGGCGAGGCCAAAATGCCCTTGATTTGTTGGATCATATCGCGCTTGGCTTTGCGCTCGTAGAATAAGCTCATTTACAAGCTTGGCTTCTGGTAGTTCAGAAATCCGCTCAAGGACTTGAGTAAGTACTTTAGGGCGAATGACTTGCCCTTTGGCAAATTTAATCCCCATACCGTGTAAGCTATCCGCAAGACCTTCGATTTTTACGGGGTCCGGTGCTTCATGGACGCGGTACATACAAGGGAGTTGACGACTTTCAAGCTCAATGGCTGCTGCGACGTTGGCCATGATCATAAACTCTTCGATGAGTTTGTGGCTATCGAGGCGATCACGCTTGACGATGTCGGTGACTTCACCTTGTTCATCCATCTTTACTTGAAATTCTGGGATTTCAAGTTCTAATGTTCCCCGTTCATGCCGTGCTTTGAGCATTGCATCATAAGCGCCTTTAAGGGGCTTGATAACGGTGTCTAGCAGTTTAGATGTGGTGTCGTCAGGAGATCCGTTTAAAGCGTCTTGTACCTGCTCGTAGGTTAATCTTGCTTGGGATCTCATCAGGCCGCGGATGAACTTGTGTTTTACGAGATCGCCATCACTATCAAGCCACATCTCAGCCACCAGGCACGGACGGTCTTCGTTGGGCTTGAGAGAGCACCATCCATTGGACAATTTCTCTGGCAACATAGGAACGACGCGGTCGGCAAAATAGGTTGAATTACCGCGTGTTTGAGCTTCGTTATCCAAGGGGCTGCTTGAACGGACGTAATGAGCAACATCGGCAATGGCGACCATAATGTGCCAACCGCCTTCATTGTCTGGATCAGGTTGGGCCCAGACCGCATCATCAAAGTCGCGTGCATCTGCTCCATCGATAGTTACCAGGGCAAGGTCTCGTAAATCAGTACGTTTACCGAGTTTTGTCGGCTTGGCATCCTCTGCTTCTTCAAGAACTTCTTCAGGAAAGACGTTTGGAATGCCTCTTTCGTGTATGGCAACAAGGCTTAACGCTCGGGGGTTATTGATGGCACCAAGTGTTTCAATAACCCGGACCTCTTTGAGACCTTTTCGAGATCGGCCTTTGCGGATTTCACAAAGCACCAACTCATCTTGTTTTGCGTCTTTTGCATATTCAGGATTTAAGATGAAGTCTTTTTTGGCTTTTTTATCCACGGGTTTAACAAAACCACCTTCTTCGGTGATTTGATAAATGCCAAGGATTTTAAGCTGAGCTGCCTCTAGTTTACGAATAGGAATGCCCTGATAGCTTTTGTTATCCAGGCGTTTAAGTTTGGCTAAGACTCTATCCCCAACCACGAGATCAAATTTACTTTTCCGATCTGGGAGAACATAGATCATTGGTGCAGCTTGTTCTTCTTCCCAAGCCGCAGGGACCGCGATAAGCTCTCCATCGCTGTCTAGGCGTGTGATCTCAATAACCTGAACAGGGGGTAATCTCCCATCGAGATTGTTTTTCTTTCGGCGAGCTTCGCGCCCAAACCGGCCCTCGTCCTTTAATTCCTTGAGCAGTTGTTTGAGAGGTATTTTATCATTACCACGCAAATTAAATGCTCTAGCGATCTCTCTTTTGCCAACGGCTGTAGGAGATTGTTCAATAAAGTCGAGTACCGCTTCTTTCGTTGGAAAGGGCGGGGAATTGCGATCAGAACTCACGCCCTTATCCTATCTACTATTTCTCTTCGGGATCTGCTTTTTCAGCTGCCTTCTTTACAGGAGCTTTTTTCGCAGTTGTTTTCTTCGCAGCAGCTTTTTTTGGTGCGGCTTTTTTAGCGGCGGGTTTTTTCGCCGTTGTCTTCTTGGCTGTTGTTTTCTTTGCAGCAGGCTTTTTAGCCGCAGCTTTCTTCTTGGCAGGGGCCTTTTTCTTTAGTCCCTTTTTCTCGATCTGTATATTTAGAATCTCAACAGCTTCTTCAAGTGTTACGGTTTCGACTTCCTTGTCTTTTGGAAGTGACGCGTTCACCTTGTTCCACTTCAAGTAAGGGCCATATCGTCCAGAGTGAACGGTTATATCAACGCTATCTTCTGGGTGCGCGCCAATGGTGCGAAGAGCTGTTGATGGGCCTCTTTTAGGGGCTTCTGCGATGAGAGCAACAGCCCGGTTAAGGCCAACGAAGAGAACATCGTCATCACTTGTCAGGGATTTAAAAGTCGCGTTGTGTTTGACATAAGGTCCAAATCTCCCGATCCCGGCAATGATCATTTCGCCATCATCAGGATGAGCACCAATATCACGAGGCAAGGAAAGCAATCCTTGAGCAAGCTCAAAAGTCACATCGCTGATCGCAGTGCCTTTGGGAATGGAAACCCTTTTTGGTTTCTTCTTCTCAACAGGCTCACCAAGCTGGATATAAACGCCATAAGGGCCTTTGCGCAGGGTAATTGCGAGCTCTGTTGCAGGATCAATTCCCAACTCTCTTGGCTGGCTAAGATCATTCTCTCCACCTTCCCCATCAGGAAGGGAGAGTTGTCGCGTATAGCGGCAATCAGGATAATTTGAACAGCCGATGAAGCCACCTGTTTTTCCGAGCTTAATACCAAGACGTCCGTCATCACAGCTCTGACATTCACGTGGGTGTTTTGTTTCTGCATCTTCAGGTGTTGGGAAGAAGTGGTCGCTGAGGTCAGCGTCCAGAGCTTCAATAACCTCGGTAATTGTTAAGCCCTTAGTTTCATCAACGGCAACATGGAAAGAATCCCAGAAACCGCGAAGTACATTTTTCCACTCGGCGTTACCCGCCGAGATATCATCTAGCTGAGTTTCTAGGTCAGCCGTAAAGTTAAACTCTACATAGCGTGCAAAGAAGTTTCGCAAGAAGGTGACGACTATGCGGCCACGATCTTCTGGCGTGAAACGTTTTTTCTCAAGGACAACATAGTCTCTGTCTTGAAGAACTTGGATAATAGAGGCGTAAGTCGATGGGCGGCCGATGCCAAGTTCTTCCATCTTTTTAACCAGGCTGGCTTCTGAATACCGTGGTGGAGGTTGTGTGAAGTGCTGTTCTTGGTTGATTTCTTCACGCTTGGCAACGTCACCTTCTGTCAGCTTTGGCAGACGACGATCATCATCCTGATCATCTTTGGCATCGTCTTTGTCTTCTTTGTATAGCTTTAAGAAGCCATCAAAGCGAAGCACAGACCCATTGGCACGAAGTACAGCACTGCCCTGGCCAACCTCGATATCAACTGCAACTTGGTCGAGAATAGCGCTTTCCATCTGACTGGCGACAGTCCGGTTCCAAATAAGCTCATATAGCTTCCGGGCTTCATCGCTCAGATGAGCAGCAGCTTCTTTAGGAAGAAGGGTCAAATTTGTCGGACGGATCGCTTCGTGAGCTTCCTGCGCGTTCTTTGCTTTACTTTTATAAACGCGCGGGTTTTCAGGCAGATAATCTTGTCCATATTGGTTGGCAATAAGATCTCGGCCGGAAGCAATTGCTTCTGAGGATAAACTGACACCGTCTGTACGCATATAGGTAATAAGGCCGACGGTTTCACCACCGAGATCAATACCCTCATAAAGTTTCTGCGCGATTTGCATGGTACGAGACGCACCAAAGCCTAGCTTACGAGAAGCTTCTTGCTGCAGTGTTGAGGTTGTAAATGGAGGGTGTGGATTTCGCCGAGATTGCTTTTTCTCAACCGTTTTTACCGTAAAACTCGTGGCGTCTTCTAATACTTGTACGCCATGAGCTGCAGCTTTTGCATCACCAAGATCAAACTTATCGAGTTTTTTACCGTCTAGTTGGGTTAGGCGTGCGGGGTACTTCTGTCCATCAGGCGTGCTGAGTTTCGCATCAACAGTCCAATATTCCTGTGGTTTGAATATCTCGATTTCGGATTCTCTATCGCAGATCAGACGCAACGCAACGGATTGAACGCGTCCCGCGGAACGGCTACCCGGGAGTTTGCGCCACAAGACTGGAGAAAGCGTAAACCCAAAGAGGTAATCAAGAGCACGACGCGCTAGGTATGCTTCAACCAGCTCCATGTTGATTTCTCTCGGTTGAGAGAAAGCGAGCTGAATGGCGGACTTGGTTACTTCATTGAAGACAACACGAGAAACTGTTTTACCTTTGAGTTTCTTACGCCTTTGAAGTTCTTCGGCAAGGTGCCATGAAATGGCTTCCCCTTCGCGATCCGGATCGGTTGCGAGAATGAGCTGATCGGCATCTTTAAGAGCGGCAATAATGTCTTTTAGACGTTTTTCAGAGCCACTATCGACCTGCCATGACATCGCAAAGTCTTCGTCGGGATTGACGGATCCATCCTTTGGCGGGAGATCGCGTACATGACCATAACTGGCAAGGACATGATAATCCTCTCCCAGATACTTGTTGATTGTTTTGGCCTTGGCAGGTGATTCAACAACGACAATGTTCATGGCTTCAGGTGCTACCTACGTCTAATTTAAGTAAATTACCTACGGGAAATATCCCAAGGTCTCAATATTAACTAATGCCTACAATTTAGTATAACAGCCGGTCTTAAGAGATCAGGGCAACTCTGTTTCCGGGTTGCCATTCGATCTGTCCTGCCAGTTCAAATTCTAACAAGATACTGTTTAATTCTGTAGGCGATAACTGACACTGCCGAAGCAGGTCATCAACATATACTGCGCTAGGACCTAACAACTCTTTTACAGAAAGTCGAGCATCATCCGCATTTACAGTAATTTTTTTCTTTGGGTCTCTTTCAAATAAAGGGGTATCAGGGAGGTTCAAATGCTTTTTTTGCGGCGGAGGATCAAAGGGTCTTTCTAACGTTTCCATTATATCCTCTGCACATTCCACAAGTGTGGCGCCCTGTTTGATGAGGAAATTCCCGCCTTTGCTCCTGGGATCTTGTGGACTTCCGGGCAGGGCCATGGTTTCCCTGCCTTGTTCTTGAGCGAGACGCGCCGTAATCATGGATCCAGACTTTAAGGATGCCTCTATAACGACGACACCTCTACTGAGGCCCGATACCAAGCGATTACGCCGTGGAAAATGTCGAGCTTGGGGTTTACTACCCAGAGGCATTTCAGAAATGAGTACGCCCTTGGCCATTATCGCTTCTTGCAAGGGGCGGTTTTCTGGTGGGTATATGACATCAAGGCCACCTGCAATTGCAGCTATTGTTCCTGTATTTAAGGCGCCTTGATGGGCTGCTGTATCAATCCCGCGGGCCAGCCCTGATGCGATAAGAAAGCCGTACTGACCGAGATCTTGAGCAAGCTCTTTTGCCAGGCTTTGTCCGTTCGATGAGGCATTGCGAGCTCCAACGATTGCGACAGTACGTTTTTTGAGAAATTTTTCGTTACCCAAAACTTGAAGCAATGGTGGGGCATCTTCAATGTGGGCCAGAAGCGGGGGGTAGTTTTTTTCTCCAAGTGCAACAAGTTGCGCCCCAAAGGCTTCTATCCTTGCAAACTCTTCTTCTGCTTTTTTTCGGGGAAAGACAGGATTGGCTTTACCGCTTTTACGCGCCTTTTGGGAAAGGGCATTAAGGGCTGCTTTTGCGGAGCCAAAGTGCTGTAGCAGCTTGTAAAATGTAATTGGGCCAACATTTTTTGATCGAATGAGCTGGAGCCAATCGAGTTTTTCATCAAAATTTGCAGGAGGTATAATAACATTAGACATGCTATTAATTTGGGAGATTAATGAAGGTTTAGTCAACCCTTGGATGTTTTTAGGGATTGAATTTGTTTAGAAGTATGAGCCGAGAATGTTGTTAAGTTTTTGCTATAATAAGAAAAATTACTTCTTTTTTCCAATTTTAGGCTCCTGGCCTTTAAGCAGGCGCCGAATATTCTCGTGATGCCTGATCCACACGAGTACAGCTAACATCGCTGTTAATTCAACCATCTGAAGGTCTCCGTGTAGGAACCAAACCGCAATCGGGGTCGCAAGCATTGCCATTAAGGCTGACAGGGAAGAAATTCTTAGTGTGATGGCTGTGACAAACCAAGTTAGACAGGCAATGATGCCAACTTGCCAAGAAAGAGCGAGGACAACGCCAAGCGTTGTGGCAACACCCTTGCCCCCTTTGAACTTAAGCCAAACGGGGAAAAGGTGGCCTAGAACCGATCCCAGGGCAGCGATTAACGCCGTGTCAGGCCCCCAAAGAGATGCGATTAAGATTGCCGCAGCCCCTTTGCCACTATCACAAATTAGGGTCGCGAGCGCTAATCCTTTTCGACCAGTACGCAGTACATTGGTGGCACCAATGTTACCCGATCCGATTTTACGAATGTCGCCAAGCCCGAACAGGCGAGTGATAACCAGACCAAAAGGAACAGACCCCAATAGGTAGCTGCAAAAAAATGCGATCAGATAATAAGGCGCCACGTGGCTCCAGGATATCGGGTCTGGCATTGGGATACTGTTCCTCAGGTAATTAAATAACTAGTTAGGCAGCTGTTCTATCATAAATCGTGCGACCATCCACAACTGTTCTTAAAACTTTTCCTTGGGCTGGAAAGCCGGTAAAAGGCGAGTTTTTAGATTTGCTGCGGAATTTTTCAGGGTCGATGAAGAAGGGGCTGTCTGGGTTAAAGATTACAAGGTCTGCGGTACCGCCTTTGGCAATACGTCCCACCGAAAGTCCAAGGATATCGGCAGGTTTATTTGTCACCAAAGATAAGGCGTCAATCAGACTAAGGGCTTTTTTGTGATAGAGCTGTAGCGCCAGAGGGAACAGAGTTTCTAGGCCAACAATACCAAATTCAGCTTGTGCAAAGGGAAGTCTTTTTGAATCCTGATCATGTGGACTGTGGTCACTTGCGATCGCATCAATAGTGCCATCTGCAAGACCTTCAAACACTGCTTCTCGGTCTGCTTCTGAGCGTAAGGGCGGAGAGACCTTGGCAAAGGTACGATAATCCAGCACAGAATTTTCGTTTAAGCAGAAATAGTGTGGTGCTGTATCGCAAGTAACGGGCAAGCCTCGGGCTTTCGCCTGACGAATGACGTCGATCGCTCCTGCGGTTGAAAGGTGAGCTGCATGGTAACGGCTCCCCGTCATTTCAACGAGACGCATATCGCGTTCGACCATAATGATCTCAGCGTGATTAGGAATGCCAGAGAGCCCCATGCGGGTTGAAATTTCTCCGCCGTTCATCACTCCGCCAGCCAAGGTTGGCTCTTCTGGGTGTTGAACAATAAGAGCGTTGAAGGTTTTGGCATAGCTAAGCGCACGGCGCATGGTTTGCGCGTTGGCGACGGCTTTGGTGCTGTCGGTAAATGCGACGGCACCAAATTCTGATAACAGCCCAAATTCTGTGAGCTCTTTGCCTTCCATGCCTCTTGTGATGGCCCCATAAGGGAAGATTTTCACCATTTTAGCTTCACGGGCGCGACGGGCGACGTATTCTACGCCAGAGACGTCATCCAGTATTGGTCTGGAATCAGGAAGGGCGGCAATCGCAGTTATTCCACCCGCTGCAGCGGCTTGGCCAGCTGTCAGGATGGTCTCTTTGTGTTCGTCACCGGGTTCGCGTAGGTGTACGCGCATATCGACCAGACCAGGTGCGAGGCAATTGCCTTCGCAGTTAATGACCTCAATGCCTTGGGGAACACCGTCTTTGAAGAGTTTTGGCCCAAAGTCAACAATATGAATGCCTTCGGTAAGAAGGGCGCCTTTAACATCCAACCCACTGGCGGGGTCTATGATACGGGCATTGATATAGGCGCGTTTTGTTTTGTTATCCCGTTGGCTCATGATTTTGCTCCCCCAGAATTTACGTCCCCGGCAAGGGTGCCTTGTGTCAAGGCGTGTAGGCAGGCCATACGAACAGCGACGCCCATTTCTACTTGGGTGCGAATAAGAGAGCGATCCAAATCGTCGGCAAGCTCACTATCGATTTCAACGCCGCGGTTCATTGGTCCGGGGTGCATCACCAATGCGTCAGGTTTGGCCATTGCGAGCTTCTCTTGATCAAGCCCGAAGTAGCGGAAATATTCTCTGATGGAGGGAACAAAACTGCCTTGCATGCGTTCCAGTTGAAGGCGAAGCATCATGACGATATCACAGCCTTCCAAACCTTCTTTCATGTTGTGGAAGGTTTCTACGCCCATGCGATCAACAGCAGATGGCAGCAGGGTTGGAGGGGCAATAAGTCTGACTTCTGCACCCATGGTATTGAGAAGGTGAATGTTGGACCGTGCCACACGGCTGTGGGCAACATCGCCACAGATGGCAACGCGCAACCCATAAAGATCACCTTTACGTCGGCGAATAGTCAATGCATCCAGCAAGGCCTGGGTTGGGTGTTCATGACTGCCGTCACCGGCATTAATCACAGAACCGTTGACCTTTTCAGAGAGGAGTTTTACCGCCCCTGAATCTGAATGGCGTACGACCATGACATCGGGGTGCATGGCATTGAGGGTCATGGCGGTATCGACCAGGGTTTCCCCTTTTTTGATGGAGCTTGATGCCACGGTCATGTTGATAACATCCGCACCCAGCCGCTTTGCAGCAAGCTCAAACGAAGTGCGGGTTCTGGTGGAATTCTCAAAGAAGAGATTGATAACCGTTCGACCCTCGAGTAAATCCGTGGTCTTTTTAACGGCTCTGTTCTGGTCAACGTAGCCATCGGCTAGGTCAAGCAAATCGGAAATCTGGTCCGCTCTCAGGCCCTCTATTCCTAGCAGGTGCCCGTGGCCCGTTAGGCCAGCAGCGATCGTTTCAGCATAAGTAGTCATTAAAACCGCAATAAACCATTGAAGTGGAGTTAATGCAATGTATCAAATTTGAGTTAATGTTAAGAGTCTATTCAACTTTATCGTGTAGTCGGTGTATTGTCTTAAATTTATTTTATGTGATTTTTGGTTCCGGTATATGAGAGATTTTAGGTTTGCTTTAATTGTTTTTGTTATTGGATTTGTCGGTTTTTTTGGAATTTTTTATGCCACTAATAATGATCAAGATTTAGAGACAGCCATAGATATACCTTCAAAGTCAGGCACATCAGAAACCATGACTTTTTGGGATACTATTGGTATGGCAATGGGAATTATCCCAGAAGTTACGCATGCTGAATTTTTATCGTCTTCCAGTCAATCTTCTCTGTGCCAAATATCACCACCGTCAAAAGAAGCTAAGATTATTTGGATTAATACGATGTCCAGTGATTTTGTCTCCCCAGTTCAAATCGAAAATGGTGCACAGTGGCCCATCGCAACGAAACTAATTAATGTGAGTGTTGGGCATGTTAATGAGCCTGTTTTTCTCTTTCTTCAATCCAATACGGATGTCGTTTGGAACCTGAACATACCGGATGATGTCGTTGTTGAAGGGGTTGTCACTGCATCGTTGCTGCCTTCTGCAATTGCAAATGTGCCAGAAGGTACTGAAAAACTAGTAACGACATTTGAACGTAACAAGAATGCCATCTGTCCGCTATTTAGAAGTTTCCCTTCAGAGGATGAAATGATTAGCTATCTTGGCCGCAAGCCTGATCGCGTACTTCGCAGTCAAAGCGAAAGTCTCTTTGTGATAAAAGGAATTGAAGCCCCGGCCCAAGGTATCTCACGATTAGATGCCAGGAAAATATATTCCCCTGTCGATATGATTGTTGGCAAAGAACCTTACATTCTTCTCCATGTTGAAGAGGTGGAAAAGACTGGTGCGATAGTGCGGATTGACTACCGGGAAGCTCTTAAAATATTGACGGCTTCTAACAAACCAACAACGGACAATTTATCTGCTGAAATCAAAGATCAATTTTTGTACGTACCAGAGAATTACCGACTTATTCTCCATGATTTTGATCTTCCAGATAATTTTTTAAATGAAACCCCGCAAACCTTTTTTGTCCCGTCTGATGTAGATTTAACCAGTTTGAGGATACCGCACTCAGTTAATCCTGCCCCGAGAATGAGACCAGCTTTAAAGGCAGCTCCTCAATCTGGTGAAGTAGAGGAAGAGCCGCTTAGCGAAGGCGCGAATTCAAATTATTTTGAAAACTCAATCCGCATGGAAGATAGTGATAAGTATTTCCGAGAAATCGGTAATCACTCTTTTGCCCCTCTCGATCTTACCGTTGCGGAAATTCAAGAGTTGATTGATTTGAGCAAGCCTAGTGTTGAATGAGCTGGAAAAGCTTATGCTATCCCTCTATTCTTAAGATCGCTCAAATCATAGTCCGTTGGATCAAGAAGCTCTTCCAAAACTTCCTCGGTGTGTTCGCCCATTCTTGGGGGGGCTTTGCGGTAATCCACCGGCGTTTTTGAAAACTTCATCGGGCTTCCAATGAGATCTACCGACTCTCCATTGGATTCTGGGTGAGGCATGGATATTTTCATTTCTCGAGCCACGGTTTGCGGGTGAGAGAAAACACCTTCCATGTCATTGACCGGACCACAAGGAACGCCTAGTGGAGGAAGGTTCTCAATCCAGTAAGACGACGATTGTGTTTTAGTCACTTCACCCATCAATGGCGTGAGTTCATCACGGTTTCGAATACGGTTCTGGTTGGTATTAAAACGTTGATCTTCGAAGAGTTCCATACATTTTGAGAACTCACAGAATTTACGGTACTGACCATCGTTACCAATGGCGAGAATGAAGTGACCATCCGAGGATGGAAAAACATTGTAAGGGACAATGTTGGGATGACCGTTACCAAGACGCGGAGGAAGTTCGCCTGAGGTGAGGTAGTAAAGACCCTGATTGGCGAGCCATGCGATTTGAGTATCAAGTAGGGAAACGTCAATAAACTGTCCCTGTCCGGTATTGTTGCGATGATGGAGTGCGGCGAGGATGGCATTACTGGCATACATGCCACACATTAGATCTACGATGGCGACACCTACTTTCATAGGTTGGCCATCTGGTTCTCCTGTCAAACTCATAATCCCGCCCATGCCCTGAATAAGGAAATCGTATCCAGCTTGGGGGGCATAGGGGCCCGTCTGTCCAAAACCTGTGATCGAGCAATAGATCAGGTTTGGAAAATCTTCTTTGAGGTCTTCATAAGAGAGACCGTATTTTGCAAGGCCACCGACTTTGAAGTTTTCTACCAGAATATCGCTCTTGGCGATCATCTTTCTGGCAAGTTTTTGTCCCTCTGGTTTTGAGATATCCAAGCTGATTGAACGTTTGTTTCTGTTCGCAGAGAGATAATAAGCGCTTTCATCTGTATCCTCACCTGCTTTGTCTTTTAGAAAAGGGGGACCCCATTTGCGGGTGTCATCACCTTGGCCGGGACGTTCTACCTTGATGACGTCCGCGCCCATATCACCGAGCATTTGGGTACAGCTTGGACCCGCCATAATCCGAGAGAGATCAAAGACACGCAATCCTGATAGAGGGCCTGTGGAACTGGCACCTGTTGAGTTGGTTCCTGTAGAGCTGGTCCCTGTAGAATTGGCCATAAGAGTGTCCTTTTGTCGATACAACTATCCGAAGATGTCTATTAGATTCTCAGTTGATCTGAAGTGTAGAAAGCACCCATACACCATGCAATACCGATAATAGCTAATCACGGATTATTTAAGAGAATATTCTTTTCGGTACAGAAGAGGGGTAATCCCTATTGGTTAGAGCCATAAATATAAATGATAGGTCCGGGCCCTAGGTAAATGCATTTAAATCAGGTGTTTAATATTTTGTAAATTTTAATTAAGATAGATTATCATTCGCAATGTCTTCGGTGGGAATCTATCTTTGAGTAACAAACGACACGCAGTTGTCTATGGTCTTTATGCGCAAGTAGCCTGTGCTATCGGTCTGACGATTTCACTCACTTTGGGTGTCCTTTGGTATGCTGTTTATCAACAGGATAATATCATACAACATAATTATGCCGAGCTTATCGAGAGGTCTTTAGCTGAAGATTTGGATGAGTTGGTTTACCTTACCAATGCCAATAGTTATTGGGATCGCAGTTTTGAAAAACTGGTGATGGAAAGAGATTTTGACTGGGCAAATAACCATTGGGGACAAAACTTTCTCGAAGACAATAAACTTAATGAAATCATTGTTCTGAATGGGGATTTCCAACCCTTATATGCCTCCTCCAATAACAAGCTTCGTTCGCAAAAAATCTTTCACCTTGATAATAAGAATTCTTTGTTGATGCGAGAAATCAATCTTCTCATAGAACAGGTAGGACGCAGGCAGCCTGAAACGGCAACTTCGGGAAGCTTTTTTGTTCATCAAGGGCAATTGTTTGCAATATCTGTAGGGGGAATTTATCCCGATAGTTATGAACTCACTCCTTCTGCGGATGAGGAAGGTATCGGATATCTTTTACTTATAAAGAACATGGACTTCACGGGTATTAGCCCTCTTGTGAAGTATCTTGGGTTGAACAATCTCACTTTCTCGGGGCTACCGGCTCCGTCAGAACTCGATAATGGGTTTGTTGTTTTTGGGAAATCCGGAACCCCGATTGGTATTGTTGACTGGTCTATTACCCTTAAGGGAAGCAATCTCTTTCAAGACAGCATTTTGTGGATTGCATTGGTTCTCGTTCTTGTTGCCTTTATTGTATGGCTGATTATCAAGCGCGGTCACCGTGTGATCTCTATGCTTTCTGATGATAACTCTGTGCGTGCCATGAAAAGAGAAAAGCTTGAAAAGCAGGCCCAGGCTTTGAAGGTTTTGGTGCAGGAAAATTTATACGGAGATAAAGCAGGTGAAGAGATATTCCGTCTTGCGACTTCTGTGTCGTGTGGCGCATTAGGTGCTGGCGAGGCAACGATTTGGGTGCTGGAAGATGCGGGGGATAACGCAATATGCCACAATCGATTTGTGGCCTCATTGGGACTACATGGGCCTAATTTGCAGCCACTTCCCAAAACTGTTTTTCAAGAACTGATTGATGTTTTGAGTAAGGAACAGGTGGCATCATCCTCTTTATCAAAAAGGGGACACGCCCTTATTACCTTGAAGAACTTTTTACTTGGCCGCTATGACGTGCATAGCGCTTTAAGTGTTGGAATTTTCCAAAAAGACATCCTTTGGGGAATCTTGACCATTGAGCGTGAGGGGTTAAATGAAGAATGGCCAGTGGAAGAGATTACTTTTGTTGAATCTGTATCAAACCTTCTTTCACTGATGCTGGAAAAGAGAGAGCGCCACCTAGTTGAGAAAAACCTTGTTCTTGCGAAAGATGAAGCCGTTGCCGCAAATAAAGCGAAATCTGAGTTTTTGGCGAATATGAGCCATGAATTGAGAACACCTTTAAATGCCATCATCGGGTTTTCGGATATCATAAAAAAAGAACTGATCGGTCCGATTTCACCGCCGAAGTACCGTGATTATGCCGATGATATTCACGCAAGCGGAGCGCACTTGTTGAGCTTGATATCTGATATTCTTGATATTTCAAAAATTGAAGCCCGTAGCTATCGTCTCGCGTGTGAGGCTACCGATTTAAACGAGTTGTCATCCTCGGTCGTCCGATTAATGATCCCTCGCGTTGGAGAGAAAAAAATCTCTCTTATCTCGCAGTTTGAAGAAGATCTTTTGCCTGTATTTGCTGACCAACGGGCATTAAAGCAGGTTTTGCTGAATTTTTTGTCTAATGCTGTAAAGTTTTCTCACGTAGGTGGAGAAATTATCGTACGCACCAAGCCGGGCCGAAATGGGATGGCGATTATAGAAATAGAAGATTTTGGTGTGGGTATTGCGAGTGAGCACTTGGAAAAAATAGGCGAAGCGTTCTACCAAGGAGACAGTTCAATCAGCAAAAAGTATGGCGGCTCTGGATTGGGATTATTTATCTCTAAAAGCCTGTGTGAAATGCAAGGCGGCTTTGTTGAGGTAAAGAGTGAGCCTGGAAAAGGGACTCTTTTTACTCTTAACTGGCCCTATGCAAAAGATATTGATACGAGTAATGCTGCCAGCAATTCATTGGCTGCTGTTAGCTGACGTTATGTGGTGTTATCTGGCATTTCTGGCAACATTACTCGATAATTTTTTCTGTATAAGTGGGCTATTTAGGCCCCATCAGATACCAAAGTATTAAACCAATGATAGGTAAGAGTAATATAATGACAATCCAAAGTACTTTGGATCCTGTTGTTGCATTGCTTTGAAAAATTTTAATAATCGCCCAAACATCCGCGATGAGGATAAGCAGCCCAAAAATTCCCCCGATTTCTAAACCAAACATTTTTAGATCCCTTCTCAACTCAATAAATAAATCCTGTGTAACAAGTTGATTAAAGGATACAGGAGCTTGAAGAGGCTGTGTATTGGTATGATTACGGATAGGGATGATGAATTATAGGGAAGTATGTAATTGTTCTTTGTCGATTTTCTCTTTTCGAGGGCCTATAAAATACCAAAAGGTAAAACCGAAAAAAGGTATCAAGGCGACAGTGATAATCCATAAGACCCTTACAGCAATCCCTTCGTTACTATGAAAAATTTTGGTGATTGCCCATAGATCAATAATTAATAGGGCTATACCAATTATGCTGCCGGTTTCCAGGCTAAACATAGTCGTGTTTCCTTAGCTGTCTTGCATGCGGTATTTTGACATAATTGTCGTTATCTATTGTGTGAATGTTTACACGGTAAAGGGGAATGTAAACATTCGTATAAATACGCAGGGCAATACAGAAAATGATTATTCGGACTTGAAAATCAAGAGAACAGAGCGAATTTGTTCTGTGTACAAAAGCTGAATGTTGTGAAGTTGCGCAACCTGGTGGTGTGCTTGTAATTTAATGTTGCCATTGGGAGGGATATGGTTTGGATTATTTCCTCATGTGCTTTTGAGGAATGGCAGGTGTGATTATTTTGAATATTACTAATTAATTGAGTAACGAGGTTACAAGTTTAGCTGCCGCTGAATTGCATCCAATGCGCCTTGGAGTATGTAGGCCGCTGCAGCCTTATCGACGACTTCAGCCCTTCTTTTACGTGTCATATCTGCTTCACCGATTAGAAACCGTTCGACCGCAGACGTTGACATCCGCTCATCCCAAAAGGCGATTGGCAGGTCTAATCCGGCTATTGTTTGAATATTTTCTGCAAGAGTGCGTACAGATTGACAGCGTGGTCCCTCAGTACCATCCATGTTTACAGGAAGGCCCATTACGATGCCGCCGATATTTTTGTCCAGGCAGATCGCTTTTAGTTCTTCAGCATCTTTCTTGAATTTGGTTCTTTTGATCGTGCCGATAGGAGAGGCGACAGTGAAATTTCTATCTGATACAGCCATTCCAATGGTTTTTGTTCCAGGATCAAGCCCAATAAGACGTTGATTGCGATCAAGAAGATCGGGGAAGTCATGTATATTGAGATCTTGCACTTTGTGCTCGCTAACTACTTTAATTCAAGGTTTACTGCTTTTAAAACCTACAAACGGTTTGTAACCGCTAAGGATATGTGACGAAGGTGCGAGATCATGCGCGACAGTCTGTCATCTGGCAAGGTGCCGTTTTGATTGTCATAAAATCCTTTGTAACTACTTTAGCTGAATATGGCGGAAATTAATATGTTTGGTGGTTTTGGCAATCTAATCGCAGCATTTGTCGTGTTTTTGATATTACATTCCATACCTCCAATGCAAAGCGTGAAGGGATACCTGATCTCTGTTCTCGGCAAGAGGGGGTATTATTTCAGCTACTCTATTGTCTCTCTCGCCGTTTTGGTTTGGCTGATAAGGGAAGTCTGGGCAGCACCTTATGTGGAAATCTGGCCTTATGAAGCTTGGGCGGCTCGAACAACCGCACATGTCATGCCATTGGCAACAATCGTTTTTATGGCTGGATTTTTGAGATCTAATCCTCTTTCCATTGGACCCAGTCATGGATTTGATAAAACCCGGCAAGGGTTTGTTGGCATCGTTCGACACCCTGCACTTTGGGGTTTTGCTCTCTGGGCAGGTGCGCATTTGTTTGCCAATGGAAGTTTGGCAGAAGTTCTCTTTTTTGGCGGCTTGTTGGTTTTATCGCTTGCTGGGATGCTTATTGTTGATCGCCGTAAAAAGCGTATTCTCGGTACCGAGGTTTGGAAAGATCTCTCCAAGGGAACATCGAATATACCCTTTGTGGGATTGTTTCTTGGGGGGAATTGTCGACCAACGTTAAAGGATGGCTATTCCTTATTTGTAGGGCTTATGCTTTTTGCAGTGGCGATATATCTCCACCCTATTTTACTCGGGGTAAGTCCTCTTTCTGGCTTTTACTAGAGACAAAGGTCTCAAACTTTCTTTCCGTTATTGAGATTTTACAGCTTGCCGCTTAAGGTCGATTGGACAAATTGAATGGGGTGACATCTTGTCTCTTGAATTTTTACAATAGCAACGTAAGTTCGGTACTCATTGGTGGGGTAAGTGTTGTCCTTACTTTTGTGATATTAATTTCTTTGTCAAAATTTATGGATGCTTACTCGTTATGTCTCAACCGGAGTTCACAGGGCAAACAAAGGTTGGTAAAACGGGTTTTCGCCGATTATGTTTGATCGTGCTGGGGTGGACATGCATTCTTCTCGGGGTACTTGGCATTGTTTTACCTTTGTTGCCAACGACTCCTTTTTTGTTAGTCGCTCTTTGGGCTTTTTCCCATTCCTCAATACGTTTTCATAATTGGCTTTATACGCATAAGTACCTCGGGCCGATGGTCCAAGATTGGGATCGGTTTCATGTTATCCCGAAGAAGGCCAAGATTCTCGCTATTACTATGATGAGCGCCAGCCTAGCATTAATCGCTTATAAGGGTGTTTTGCCGTTATGGGGCCTTATTATTGTTGGGATAAGCCTATCCTGCGTCGCTTTTTTCATAATCCGATGTCCAAGTGTTCGACCCGTAAAGGTTCCTAAATAACATTTGTTTCGATTAAAATTCTCCCCGCGTAAAACCGCCCTGAAAAACACCGTAGAAAAACACCGTAGAAAAACACAAATACTCTCATTTTCTTGAAGAAATTATTGGAATAAATTTCTAATCTCTGTTTCTTCCTTAAAAAAAGATGTTTCTCAGTACAAAAATGCCTGTAGCGGGCGTTGCAGCCTAGGCGACTGGATGCTACTTTCCGCACGAAATTAGTACGTGTGTACTTTCGATATTCATAGAAGATTGGAACGCAGTATGTCTGTCGACAAAAAAACGGTCGCGAAGATTGCCAAATTGGCACGCATCCGGGTTGATGAAGAGCAACAAGAAGCACTGTCAGGTGAACTCAATCAGATCCTTGGCTGGATTGAACAACTCTCAGAATTAGATACTGAGGGTGTTGAGCCTATGACATCCGTTGTCTCAATGACCCAGCCTCTACGTGAAGACGTAGTTAATGACGGGCATTATGTTGATCAGGTGACAAAAAATGCACCTGAATCTGCCCATGGTTTCTTTGCTGTTCCCAAGGTGATCGAATAATGAGTAACCTCACACATCTTAATATTTCTGATGCCCTTGATGGCATGAATAAGGGTGACTTTACCGCACGCGAATTGACCCAAGCTCACGTCAACGCGATGGAAGAAACCCGCGAACTCAATGCCTATATCGTTGAAACCCCTGAAATCGCCCTCGACATGGCTGATGCGTCTGATAAGCGTCGCGCCGCTGGAGAAGTTGGCATCATGGAGGGGATTCCGATCGCAATGAAGGATCTCTTTTGTACAAAAGGGACCCAGACAACTGCTGCATCACACATTCTTGAGGGTTTTGTACCAACTTACGAATCAACAGTTTCAGGTAATCTCTGGAACGCTGGTGCGGTTATGCTTGGTAAATCCAACCTCGATCAGTTTGCGATGGGCTCAGCAAACATCACGTCCTATTTCGGTAATGTGATCAACCCTTGGCAGCGCGAAGGCAGTACCGCCCCGTTAACACCAGGTGGATCTTCCGGTGGCTCTGCGGCAACAGTTGCTGCACGTGCGGCGATGGCGGCAACAGGAACTGATACTGGTGGTTCGATCCGTCAGCCTGCGGCATTTTCTGGCATCGTCGGGTTGAAGCCAACTTATGGTCGCTGTTCACGTTGGGGAGTTGTCGCCTTTGCTTCTTCTCTCGATCAGGCCGGTCCTATGACGAGATCTGTTCGCGATGCTGCAATTATGCTCGAAGCAATGGCTAGTTATGATGAGAAAGATTCGACTTCTGTAAATATCGGCGTTCCTTCTTATCAAAAAGCTCTCACTGGTGATATCCGTGGTTTGAAAGTTGGTATTCCTAAAGAGTATCGAATTGATGGAACTCCCGCTGAAATTGACCAGGCTTGGGAACGCGGTATCGAATGGGTAAAAGCAGCTGGTGCTGAACCCGTAGAGATCAGCCTTCCGCATACAAAGTACGCGTTGCCTGCTTATTACATCATTGCCCCTGCTGAATGCTCATCTAATCTCGCACGTTATGACGGTGTCCGTTATGGTCTTCGTGTTGATGGCGAAAGCCTAGATGACATGTATGAAAGAACACGTGCTGAAGGCTTTGGTGACGAAGTTAAACGACGTATTCTTATTGGAACGTATGTTTTATCTGCGGGCTATTATGATGCCTTTTATAATAAGGCGCGCCGCGTACGTACACTAATCGCCAATGATTTCAAAAAAGCATATGAAACCGTCGATGTGATCCTCACACCAACTGCACCAAGCCCGGCGTTCGGAATTGGTGAGAAGATGGATGATCCTATTGCCATGTACCTGAACGATGTCTTTACAGTTCCTGCAAGCTTGGCTGGGTTACCGGGGATTTCCATTCCGACTGGCTTATCCAATGAAGGGACACCACTCGGTTTACAGCTTCTCGGTAAAGCATTTGATGAAGAGACAGTTCTGAAAGTCGCTGGTGTGATGGAAGAAGCAGCAGGTTTCTCTGCACTTCCGCAGCTAATGGCGGGAGGTAAGTAATATGAGTTATCGTGTTAAAGGGAACACCGGCGAGTGGGAAGTTGTCATCGGGCTTGAAGTCCACGCTCAGGTTATTTCAAAATCAAAGCTCTTTTCTGGGGCATCTACGAAATTTGGTGCAGATCCAAACGACCAAGTTTCGTTGGTTGATGCTGCAATGCCTGGCATGTTGCCTGTTCTCAACAAGCAAGTTGTTGAACAGGGTATTCGTACCGGCTTGGGACTTCGTGCTCAGATCAATCTGAAGTCTGTTTTCGAGCGTAAAAATTATTTTTATGCCGATTTACCGCAAGGCTATCAGATTTCTCAGTTTCTTGAGCCAATCGTGGGTAAAGGAAACCTTACCCTTGATCTCGAAGGCGGGGAAACGCGTGTTGTCGGTATTGAACGTATGCACTTGGAACAAGATGCTGGTAAGTCAATTCATGATCAGCACCCAACACAGTCCTATATCGATTTGAACCGTACCGGTGTTGCGTTGATGGAAGTTGTTTCAGATCCAGATCTTCGTTCTCCGGAAGAGGCCGGTGCATATCTGCGTAAGATGCGCTCAATCCTCCGCTATCTCGGCACCTGCGATGGCAACATGGACGAAGGCTCCATGCGTGCAGATGTCAACGTATCAGTGCGTAAGCCTGGTGACGAGCTCGGTACTCGTACGGAAACCAAAAACGTCAACTCTATCCGTTACGTTATGCAAGCAGTCGAGTTTGAAGCCAAACGACAGGTGAAAGTCCTTGAAGATGGTGGCGAGATTGTTCAGGAAACCCGTCAGTTTGATCCGAGCAATGGGTCAACACGTTCTTTGCGCAGTAAGGAAGAAGCACACGATTATCGTTACTTCCCTGATCCTGATTTACTGCCATTGGTGCTTGATCCAAAATGGGTTGAGGAAATCAAAGCCTCTATTCCAGAACTACCGGATGAGAAGAAAGAGCGCTTTATTAAGGACTTTGGTCTTTCGTCCTACGACGCTGGTATACTTGTCATTGATAGGGACCGTGCTGATTTTTACGAAGAAGTTACTAAGGGTGGCGATCCCAAAGTGGCCGCTAACTGGGTCACAGGAGATTTCTTTGGCGCTTTGAATAAAAGTGGTTTGACCTTGGCTGAAACGCCCGTTTCTGCAAAGCAGCTTGGGGGCCTGATTGCCTTGATTAAGGACAATACGATTTCTGGTCGTACGGCTAAGGAAGTTTTCGAAGCAATGTGGGAAACCAGTAAAGACGCTGATACCATTGTTGAAGAAAAAGGCCTCAAGCAGATTTCTGATACCGGTCCAATTGAAGCCGCGATTGATGAGATTATGGCGGCCAATCCTAGTCAGGTAGAAGCCTTTAGAGGCGGTAATGAAAAACTGATTGGTTGGTTTGTCGGTCAAACGATGAAAGCTACGGGCGGAAAAGCGAACCCGGGTATGGTCAACCAGCTTCTTAAGAAAAAGCTGGCCGGCTGATATCAAAGGGTTGATATCAAAGTATAATGTGAAAAGGGGGCCGTTTGGCTCCCTTTTTTGTGAGAAAATACTAAAGAAATAATAGCTTGTCGATACGCTCTAGGATCATTCCAGAGCCGTAATCGTTCCAATAATGTGGGTCACGTTTGATGCGCTATCAACAAGTGGGCAATCAATTGACTCGAACTTCTTGTAGTGTTTCTCAACAAGGAAAAGGTTGCCAACGTTTTTCATACAAACTGGATTTTCAATGATTTCGTTATAATAATGTGCCAATCTTACTTCTTCACGCGCTTGATCCGTATTTGTAGGACCATTGGTTCTAATTATTTTTCCCGTACTATCGTCAAAAATATTATTGGCAGTTTCTCCATGAAGTTTGAACTCAAAAGTGGTTTTGCTTTTTCGTTCGACGAGAAATATGTCCGGGGCCAATATTAGGTGATCAATAATATCAAAGTCAGTTTTTTTTGGTACCAGAGGAGAGAATGATAGCCACCATTTGAGAAGGGCACGGTTGCTCTCTCCATCAAGGTCAGCTTCGCTTGTTATCGGATAATAATCGAGTACTTCGTATTTATATTTCGACACCATTGTTACTTTTTATTTTGGGTATTATTATCTTAAAACTATATAAAATAGCGTAATAAAACGTTAATTTTGAAGTACGGTCCCTGTGGATGATAGGCTACTTCGTTTTTGATATAAGTTACGTTTCCGGTATAAGCTCTATAATAAGTTACATTTCAAATGGAAATAATATGTCCTTCTTTTCAAAACTGTTTGGTGGTTCAAAATCAATGGAACCTGATGCTCCGCTGCCGGAAGAGCCTGTCTTTTACAAGGGCTTTGAAATTCGTGTAGAGCCTGGAAAAGTGGATAACGGTCAATGGCGTCTTTCCGGCTATATTGTGAAGGTCGCAGAGAAGGAAGATGACAGCGATATGGAACGTTTCTATCTGAGGGCAGACACCTTTCCTTCACGTGAAGAGGCTGTGGACTTTTCTTTACGGAAAGGCCGTCAGATTATTGACGAGCAAGGCGATAGACTATTTGTGGATGGGGCTCAATCGGGGCGTGCTTGAGATTCGCATAATTTAAATTGTACGGTTTTTTTATGGCCTTTAATTATCTGCAACGATTGAAGGGCGCAGTAGCACGAGTAGATTTTTCGCATCGTACACCTCACCCACTCTATTATTGAATAGGCTCGATATGAGAGGGATTTTATGAAGTGATGCAAGGGGATGTTTGTCCCCGGATAATGCCTTGATTTCCATGGTTGGTACCCGGTAACTAAAGTCGTCGTTCAGTAGGTCCAAGCGTTCGCTTGAATAAGTCTTTGTCCCTATTTTGATGGCAAAATTATCTCCGACAGGCGTAATTAAATTACCCAGATCAGTGAGAATTGTATTGAGGTCCAGATCCGAGTGATGATCTTCTCCTGTTTGGGGGCGATTGGGAACAAGGTCGAGAATAAGAGAATTGTCATAAGTGTATGCAATGCCGATTTTTTTGCTGGAAGCAAAATCATCTGGTTCGTAAGATTCTTTGAAAAGGCTTCCGAATAGGGGTACGGATTTGGGGATCGTCACCCTGTTTTCATTGTACCGTTTTAAGCGATGTCCAAGGCTAAGAAATCGCACAAAATAGATAGCAAAAGCGGTTATCATAATGAGATTATTAATCTGAATAAGTGTGGTAATTGTACGCAACCTAATAAAGCCTGGGTTACTCCAATTATCCCCAAGATCGTTACCATCACGATCCTGGTCTGAGCGCTTATTTTGTTGTTTCTCGGACGCGAAACCGGGGGTAATCTGTGTTGTACAGGTCAAGGCGACAAGGGATGTCATTAATTCACGGCGGGTAAGGTGCATTATAACCTCCAAGTTTTCCATGTACTTTTAGGGCACACTTTAAAAATAACCGCACCGCTACTCTTCCGGTTTAATTAAGTTTACCATACTTTCGTAAAAATAAATGAATAGAAATATGGGAGCGATAGTCATTGGCGTTAATATTATGTGAACACGGGTTGCGATTATCGTTCCTGCTTCTTAAGTCAATTAGAGCAACATCCTTCTGATCAAAAACCTGTCAGAGTGGTTATGATTTTTCAATATTTGAAAGAGGCAACATGTTAGATCTTTATACTTGGGCGACACCTAATGGGCATAAGGTCCATATCATGCTCGAAGAACTTGGGCTGAACTACCATGTGCATCCGATAGATATTGGTGCTGGTGATCAGTTTGAACCAGAGTTCTTAAAGATCAGTCCAAATAATAAAATGCCAGCTCTTGTTGATCCTGACGGGCCTGACGGAGATCCAATTAGTTTGTTTGAATCCGGTGCCATTCTTTTCTATCTCGCAGAAAAAACGGGTAAATTTATGCCTGCAAATTCAAGAGGAAGATATGAGGTCATGAAATGGCTAATGTTCCAAATGGGCGGTGTGGGGCCGATGTTGGGGCAAGCACATCACTTTCGGATGTATGCGCCAGAGAAAATTGAATATGGCATTGAACGCTATACAAACGAAGCCAACCGTTTGTACGGGGTGTTGGACCGTCGTCTAGCCGAAAGTAAATATCTCGCAGGAGACGACTATACCATTGCAGATATGGCAACTTTCCCCTGGATCAGAAATCCTGATCGTAAGGGGGTCGATATGACCAATTATCCAAACGTTAACCGCTGGTTTGAAGATATTTCTGCGCGTCCTGCTGTAAAACGAGGTCTTCAGGTACTTGAAGATAAACGGGTAACGGGACCTATTACCGATGAGATGCGGGAGAATTATTTCGGTAATGCTCAGTACGAAAAACATTGAGCATTTGAATATGAATTTTGAAAAGGACAGCTTTTGCGGTCCTTTTTTGAATCTAGAGTTTATTTAATAGTTTATGCCTCCTAAACTCCTGATCAAATTCTAATATTTAATATGTTAAAGGGAGTAGAAGATGGGGAATGCAGGTAAAGTGGAAACACTCCTTGCGCAGGCAGGACATTATTTAGACTGTGAAACCGGATCGGTTGTGCCACCCATCCAGCCTTCCACGACTTTTGCCCGTGATGAGCAGGGTAACCTCTATGACGAAAATCGAATTTATGCGCGTGACCATAGCGTCAATGCCGAGATGGCCGAGGTTATTCTCAATGAACTAGAAGGCGGTGCTTCTTGCAAACTTTTTGCTTCAGGAATGGCTGCTGCAACCGCCTTGGTGCAAACCTTAAGGCCGGGAGAACGTATTGTGGCACCAAGGATCATGTATTGGTCTTTACGTGCCTGGCTGATCACATATTGCGAAGACTGGAATGTGGAACTCGCATTCTATGATCCATGTGATGAAGAGGATATGGTTGCTGTGGTAAAATCTGCACCGACCCAAATGCTTTGGATTGAAACCCCGGCTAACCCAACCTGGGAAGTGGTTGATATTGCCAAGGCTGCCGAGTTGGCGCATTCAGTTGGTGCCCAACTGGTCGCAGATTCTACGGTTTCAACGCCTCTGTTGACCAAACCTATCGAGCTTGGCGCGGATTATGTTTTCCATTCTGCCACCAAGTATATTAATGGCCACAGTGATGTCGTCGCCGGTGCGGTGATTACAGCCAAACAAGATATGCGTTGGGAACGCCTTTGTAAGGTACGTGCACAACATGGTGGAATACTTGGCACCTTCGAAAGTTGGCTTTTGCTCCGAGGGATGCGCACCATGCACATTCGTGTTGAACGCGCTTGTGAAAACGCCATGCGTATCGCTCAACATTTTGAAGGTTATTCTGGTGTCAGGGAGGTTCTTTACCCGGGCCTTGCTTCACACCCCCATCATGAAATAGCTGCCAGACAGATGACAGGAGGGTTTGGGGGCATGCTTTCCATTCGCTTTGAGGGCGGTAGAGAAGCTGCGGCTAAAATCATGGGGCGCATGAAACGTTTCGTTCGCGCCACGTCCCTTGGAGGCGTAGAGAGCCTGGTAGAGCATCGCGCCCTTGTTGAAGGTGAAAACAGTCCTGTACCTGATGACTTGCTTCGGTTTTCGATTGGGATTGAAAATATTGATGATCTAATTGAGGATATCGAGCAGGCACTTCGCGGTTAGTGAGTGCGACTGACCCAAAAAATTGTCCCGCAAGTTATCTTTATCAGAAGGCCAGAGCTGTGAAATTTTTTCGGGTTTCAATTATGACTTCTATGGAGCGTAATGAAGCTATATCCAAAGTAAGCGGTGCGATTAGTAACAGTGGAGGGTGGATTGTTAATCACACTTTACTTTCCAATGTAGCAGCTACCCTTAACTTTGAGCTTCCTTATGCCCAAGTTAAAAATTTTCTCTCGCACCTGGAAGAATTCTCTTTTCAGCCAGATGTTGATGGTGATATCCCACAGGGGAAAGAAGGCGATTTACGGGGTCAGGTAACCTTAACCTTCATTCATAACAATCCAGATCTAAAACGTGATGTTCCAGCGTTTGGATGAGAGCTTTTATAAATAATCTCTAAAATTTGGGTACATGAATATAGCGTAAAGCACAGTTAAGATAATAGAGATTCTTACGGTGATTTTCTCTGCAGTCTCTTTCTCCTTGGTTAGCCGAATAAGAATAAAATAGACAGCAAGACTTATTGCACCCCATATTAAAAACATTGTTAATCCATCTTCAGCCCAAGAGGTGGCAACAAGGTTCCAAAACTCATTAGAATAATCATTTCCTTTGACTGCAGACCAACGGATAAATCCACCAATTGTCATTAGTTGTGTCACAAAGCCCGCGAATAGGGCCGTAAGTAAACAAGTGCTCATTGCTTTGGTATGTTGCTGCATAGAAATTCCAGAAAAAAGGGATTAATTTGATGGGCGTGGATTGTCTTCGCTGAAGGAGGAAGCCTCGTGTCGGATAAATTGATTTTTCCTTAATTCCTTGGCCCCAAAATATTTCTTATTACGCGATGAAATATTTTGGTACCTGTTTCGATAAGTTCGTCTGGGAAGTCGAAGTCAGGGTTGTGTAATTGTGGTTGGTTCGTGCCAGAGCCAAGAGTGAACATGGCACTATTACTGACAAGACCAAATTGGCCAAAATCTTCGGACCACCGCATCGGGGATAACATCTCGGATTGAGTTATGGATTCATCAGTTAAAGCCTGTTGGAGGATTTCAGTTGCCTCTGGATTGTTCACAGATGCCGCAAAAATATCCTCATATCCAAAATTTACCTTTAGCTGATGGCGTTGGGCAATTTCATTTATTAATGTCTCTGACTTTTCGCGTAGTTTTGTCATGATATCATCTGTTTGACTGCGCAAGGTAACCATAACCTTGGTAAATCCAGGGCTTATGCCAAAAGCTTCTTCACCCAAACGGGCATGGACAATGGTTACTAAAGAGAAGTCATTAGAAAATTCTGATGATTTGGGAAGCTCAGCCATTTTGGTAACCAGTTCACACATTGCATTTGCTGGACTACAGCCATTTTCAGGATGCGAAGCATGAGAGGTTTTTCCCTCTAGTGTGACCCAAAGGCCTTGAGACGCACAATTGAACGGCCCTGATTTCAAGCCAACTTCATGAAGGGGGTGGCCTGGGAGATTGTGTAGTGAAAAAGCATAGTCGGGCTTTATATCTGCAAAGGCTGGATCTGCAATGACAGCTTTGGCACCTGCACCGGTTTCTTCGGCTGGTTGAAACAATAAAACCACACGTCCTTTAGCTGGGCGCGTTCGATTTAGAAGTGTGGCGAGACCTGCGACCATTACCATATGACCATCGTGACCACACAAATGGCCTTTGCCCGCAATTGCTGACTTGTAGGAAGCCTCTCCCGTTTCATGAATTGGAAGGCCGTCGAGTTCACAACGGATTAATACCGTGGGCCCCGTTTCCAAACCGTTATAAACAGCCGCAAGGCCGTGGCCCCCTAAACTATGGATGATGTCATCAGGAGCATATTGTTTTAAGAAGGTAGCAACGCGGGTACTGGTTTTTAACTCTTCCCCAGAGACTTCCGGAAATTGATGTAATTCACGCCGAAAAGAGATGAGTTTGTCGAGAGTTTTTTGATCGAGCAGCATGATGTATTTACCGATAAGATATGAAAGGTAGGGGAGAGTTTATGTACAGTGCTTTGAGCGCGTCATACCATAGAAGAGGACTTCTTCATCCCGATCACGAGAAGATACGTAAATGGATTTTTTGCCAATCGGCTTCATCCCCATTTTCTTCATGATGGCAAAGGAAGCATGGTTTTCTATTTGTGCGCCAGCTTCAAGAGTTGTAATGCCAAGGTATGTGAAGGCAAGATTAACAAAGTCGTTTAGGATTTCGCCTAGATATCCCTTGCCTTGGTATTCTTCGCCGACCCAATATCCAATGATACCAACACTTGGGGAATTCGGTTTCACACCTACACTCAAAGAACCGATAAAGAGATTATCTTCTTGGCGATAAATTGCGACGGTTAGGGCCTTTTTATCTTCGGTGTTTTTCTGATATTTGGCTATTTTTCTGCGCGCGTCTTGTTCGGAAATGTATTCTGGCCAACTAGAGAGCCACTTGCTCACACTGGGCGTCATTATTTTTGATACTTCAGTGGCATCATCGGGATGTAATAGTCTTAGCTCCAGACGTTCCGTCTTTGGTAAGGCTGTATTACTGGCTGTCATAGGCATTTGTAGGTATCTGACTTTGATGGAATAGGGACGCACTTACCAGGGGTTCGTACTTGATGATGATTTTCAACAGCTCAGGAAAAACTCTGATAATAATTTCTTCTGAAAACTCTTTTCCGGTTTCTTTTATTTTAGGCTCAAGAGCTTGAAACTTGGGGAGTAATGTCGCGAAGTTCTCGACGTTTTTAAGGCTCTTGATTGCCTTAATTTCTGCTTGGGTTAAATAAGATCCGACATTGGAGCGACCTGAATTTTGCTTTATCTTTTTCTGTGCACTCTTAAGTGCTTCGATATCTTTTATGCTATGGAGGGTAACTATTTCATTATCCGTCAATTCGGCGGTTAATAGAATCGCGATCTTTGATATTAACCTGATTCGATTGTTGATCATTTCCCGGGTAAGCAAGACATTGATTTCATCAAGGGCCTCATCTGATAGGCGTTTGGGAGCGGTCTCGTTTTCCTTTTTATATTCTATTAGTGCTTGGTAAAGACCATCTTCTATCGAGGCATCTGTGATGATGCTTTCTACAAACTCTACAGATTTTTCATATTTACTCAGAGAACCACGGTGTTTTGTTTGTGCACAGGCGGCCAACGTGAACGCCATCAGAAGAAAAATATAAGTACGAACAATCATGAGGCTGCCTGTAAAAAATGAATTTAGAAAAGTTCCCAAAAAAAGACATCGTATTATTGAACGTCTAGCCTAGCTCTATTTCGAACTGATTGGATAGATCAATTTTCAGATTGCATGTAATAATTTAGGTGGTGGTAATTAAGGCCTAAGGAGAAAGTGTCAGATCTTTAAATAGAACGTTATTTTTGTGTTGGCCGCCTTCCAGCTCAAACATAAGAGAACCGATGTTTTTAAAGTTGTGTTTTGTGTAAAAATTGAGAGCAATGTTATTTTCGTGATGAACCGAGAGCCATACCTGTGGAATACCTTTCTCCCCGCAGGATTTAAAGACCTGATTTAATAAGGCAGTACCGATACCTTTTCGGGCAACGTGGCTGTAGACATAAAAGCTATCGATCTCGGTCAAACAGCTTTCTTGCTCAGGGCAGGGAGACATCTTTTTAACAACCAGAAAACCTTGAAGGGCAGAGTTGGTTTCATAAATCCAAATCTCCTGATCAGAATTTGAAATTGCATCCAAGAAATTATTTTCGGTGAAGTGTTGTAGTAAATAATCTGAATAGGCGGAGATGATGCCGGTTTTGGCATATGTCTGGAGCCAGACATGGATTGAAAGAACGCTCAAGTTACGGGCATCACTTGGTTGAGCTATTCTTATCATATCGCTATTGCCTTGTGCATTACGCCTTTAATCATTGCTTTCAGCCAAAACATCGGCCCATTGACCTGACCAGCCACCAATAGGCAAGAGTAGATTATAGAGCTCTTTCCCCATGGGTGTTGCCTGATAGCCGTCGTCTTTGTGATCAATAAGTAGGGCGAGGCGTAGCTCTTTAAGGCGGGTATTTAGGACGGTTGGAGAAATGGATCCGCAATTAGCTTGGAGTTCTCTGAATGTGCAAGGGCCTGTTTTACAGAGCGTCCAGAGAATACCCATCGCCCACCTTCGACCCAGAAGGTCAAAAAGGGCCATTATTGGATCGCCAGACTTTGAGCCGCGAACGGGAGTGCCAGGTGTCGGTATTGAAGTCATATATTTTCTACTAATATTTTTGCTACTAAAACAGTAGCGTTCAAGTTTTAGGTGTGATAAATCGATTGCTACTAAAAACATAGCATATAGATTTTGAAGGAAAAATCCATGCCTTTTCTTGCCTTGATAGCTGCTTTGGGTGCGGCTTTGGTTTGGGCTGCCGCCTCCCTTATTGCTCACTTCCCTGCGCGCACATTAGGGGTGCTTCATTTTACCCGCATCCAACTCATTGCATCTTCTTTATTGCTTGGGCTTATTGTTTATTTTGCAGGTACTTGGGGAACAATAGCATGGGATTATTGGCCAGAATTAACCGTGAGTATCTTGGTTAGTGTCGTCCTTGGTAATTTATTTATGGTTGCTTGCCTAAGGCGAGGTGGTCCGCGCCGTATGCAGCTCTTGTTTGCTCTTAATGCGCCAATGGCTGCGGTCCTGGGATATGTCTTTTTTGGAGAGACGCTTTCTTTGCAAATGTCTTTTGGGTGTTTGTTGGCTCTTGTTGGCGTTGTTCTCGCCATACTTTATGGGAGCCATTCCAAGGTGCCTCTTATTGAAGGGAGGCAATTGGGGAGGGGCAAGATTGGTCTGGGAAACTTTGAAACTGTTCAGGGACCTATTGCTTGGGTCGTTATCTTCGGGCTTCTATCCGCTTCGTGCCAGGCTATTGGGTTAATCGCGATTAAACCAGTTATGCTCGCGGGAACCGACCCACTGGCGGCGTCGTTTATAAGAACAGGTGGCGCAGCTATTGTGTTGTTGATTGTATCTCCTTTGCTGATGCTTAAAACGAAAGCTACGGGGGCATCTACAACTAAAATTTCGTGCAAATTATTAGGCTGGACCATTTTACCCGGTTTTATGGGGTACGTTTGTGCTGTATCGATGCTCCTCTACGCACTGAATAACTACGAAACAGGCGTGGTTGCCGTCTTGGGATCTACAGCACCAGTGATGCTTTTACCTATGATTTGGTGGCGAACAAAACAGTGTCCGTTGTTACCTGCATGGGTTGGGGCTGCCTTGACGATTGTCGGGGCCGGATTAATTGCTAATGGATAGGTTGTTGAAGTTAATAAGTAAGAAGAGTGCGTAAAAAAAATGTGATTTGAGTTTCAAATGTAAGACTTTATTAACACAAATGTTCTTATTTTGTTCTATGAAATTTTCTTCGAAAACATCAGCATCCTATGCATCAGATTTTTTTCGGGTAACCGTCTTTGCTCCAGGAAATGTACAGGTTCGTTCACTCGAATTATTCGGCACACGCACAAGATCTGAAGCTATACATATGTCTCGTAATATTCTGCTGGAATACCTCGAACAAGGGCATGACGCTGGCGTTGCTGAATTGCGTGGTAAAGGTGTCACTCACTATGTTTATCGCGAAGCAGGGAATAATAATCTGAAGGAAAGCAATAGAGCGGACTTTGTTCCCGAGCTTATTTGATCTTTTAGGTCCTTATTGATTAGTTCAATTCGGTCTTTCCAGGCGTTACCCGTTCAAACCAATCTAAAGCCATCGTTGTCCAGCCCTTGGGAACACTATGCCCCCCTGCATGCAGGACCAGACGAAGGTTGCTGCCCGGCGTACATCGGGTCCACCAGCGCTGCCAAAAAGGATCCTTTGCACCTTTTACGGATGTGGTGTCAAATTCATCTGCACGTAATCCTTCACAGCCGTTTAGTTTGCGCATAACTTGCATGCCCTGGAAAACATCGCCTTGATAGATAGCTCCTCCGCCAAGGGGGCGCCCTTCCAGTGGAACCGTCTTGTCACGCCAACCGTGTGTGTGCATGAGCTTTACAGGGGCTGCGCAATCTTCTGCGCTTGGGTGAGGGCGCCAAAATGCTCCGGCAACAGGGGCATAGGCTGCGGCTATGGAGGCATCTTGACAGGCGAGATACCAAACGAGTGACCCGCCAATTGAAAAGCCGCTCATAAGAACCCGATTGCGATCAACGGCAAAACGTTGGGATGCATCGTCTAGTAACTCTCGGGTAAAAGCGAGTTCATCACGCATTTTCTTGCGGCCTGGAATAAAGGACCACCCAGGACCAAAGCGAGAGTTGGGACGTTTAAGACCACTGGGAGCAATGACGGCGTATCCACGATCGTTCATGGTTTTGGTCATACGGGTGTTTTTCAGCGTATCCCCACCTGAACGTCCGGCACCATGGAAAAATACGACTGCAGGAATTTTTTCTGCTGTGGATGCATTGTTAGGAAGCGAGACATTGTATTCACCTAATGGAACCTTGCAGGGATCATCGATAGCACCGCAAAATTGGCTGGTACTCTGGATATCTTCAGCCTGACCAGCGTTACTTGATAGTGCAATAACCGATAGAGAGATCATCAAGCCAAGGGAAAGTACTTTTGTTCCTTGCACGCTAAAACTCCCAAACCTTGTACTCCTCAAAGGATCACTTACTCTTCTTAAGCCAATTGAACTAATTAATAGGCTTTTGCGTACCATCGAAATGAACCTTATGTAGGACAAGAAATAGCAGCCAGAAATGTTGAATAGAAACTTTAGAACTCAAGGTAGTACATCTGCCTAGGTGCTTGCAGTGAAATTATCCAGCCCCACGCGATTGTGAATATTGTCGAAGCCTGTGTTATGAGGCCTGTGCCATAATGTCGCAGGCCATTGCAGGTTGGCGCACTCCCCCCATCTTCCCTAAGAAGCAAGAGAAAAGACTTCATTAGGTCGATGTCGAACATCGTTTGATCTTTTGCTTTATTTTAATTTTGAGAATGAAATCTGCTGATCAGTATCTCTTGATGCTTAAGCTAATCCTGTTGGGATTAGCGTTGCATTGGGTGATCGGGCAAGGAATGTGTGTGATGTTAACAAACTCTTTGAAAATCCTTATTTTGCTGACATTCCTCGTCGGAGCAATCCCTCTGTTGGGGGCTTTCACAGCAAACCTGGTTCACGCGGATGAAGTCACGGCAGGACCGAATATAAGCTCAAATTGAGCCACCCATTTTCCTTTTTCAGACTGTGTCGAATGCCCTGATCGAGGGCTGAAAGTACCAACGTTTTTATTAAAAATCCTTTACAAACAATCGAATAAGGCGTTCACTGTAGTTGTCACTCTTAATAATTTTCCTAAGAGGCTATGGCAACAAACACTGTTTACGCACGCTCTTCTCCGTGACCTGTATCACAGTTATCTTTATCCTGAGATCATATTTTATCTGGATATTTGATTTGCCTGCACTTCTCAACCCATCATTAGAAGGCGAGATGTCATGACGAAAGCCAGAGCGCGAGAACGAGCTAAAGCGAGAGCAGCTAAGCCCAAAAAGCAAGACCATAGTTCTGATCTGTCTGAACAAACTGAAGAACAAAAGCAGGAGAGCCATTTCGACCGCAAAGCTAATTCGATTAAAGGCCCTACTATGAATGCCAATCACGGTAATTTTGGTGGTGCAAGGCGTGGTTCGGCACGATCTAGCTAAATTATAGTAGAAAGCGCCTAGTAAAGTAGGTTGTTGATTTGAAGATATGATGCCATTTTGCGGTTTATCGCGAACAATGAAGCCGTAAATTTGGCCATCTCTTTATTACCAAATGCCAAGTAAGCCAAATGATCGGCAAAAAATCTTGTTTGGTTTGACTTAACTAACTTTTCCTTATCTCTCCCAGTATAAAACCTAAATGGTATTACTGGGGCAACCTTAAACTTATCCTAAAGACAAAGATGCTATTTTTATGATTAAGGTATTTTTTTTGAATTAGTTGAGAGCTGCAACAGTAATATCATTTATATTTAAGGCCGATAATCATAAGAGGCCGTGCAGCTTGTTCGAAACCATATAGAGAGCTAGGTTTTATTCTGCTGTTCCCAATTCCAAGCGTGGCGGACGATTTCATTTAATCCGCTAAATTCGGGAGCCCACGCCAACTGTTCCTTTGCCAACCGACTGTCGGCGACAAGTCTTGCAGGGTCCCCCTCACGTCTTGCTCCTATCTCTACGGGAATGTTGTGGCCAGTTACTTCACGAACACTGTTAATAACCTCGTGTATGGAATAACCACTTCCGTTGCCTAAATTAAACTCAGCACTTTGCTTGTGTTTCTCAAGATAATTTAGCGCCAACCAGTGCGCTTGGGCGAGATCTTGAACGTGGACGTAGTCACGAACACATGTGCCGTCGGGAGTATCATAATCGTTCCCAAAAATAGTAATACTGTCTCGCGTGTCTGAAGCTACTTGTAAGACAAGAGGAATAAGATGAGTTTCAGGATCATGCCTTTCTCCTAAGTGACCCTTTGGATCAGCCCCGGCCGCATTAAAATAACGCAAACAGACGCTCTGTAGACCATATGCCTTTGAATAATCGGGCAATAGTTGTTCTATCATCAGCTTACTGCGCCCGTATGCGTTGATGGGGTGCTTAGGTTGGGTTTCGTCAATAGGTACGTGATCGGGAATGCCGAAAATGGCTGCAGTAGATGAGAAAATGAACTTCTTAATCTTGTGTCGCACCATTGCGTCCAGAAGAACAAGGGTATTAGCCACATTATTTAAATAATATTTGGATGGATTTTGGACAGATTCTCCGACTTCGATAAATGAAGCAAAATTTAATACCGCATCAAAATTGTATTTTTCAAACAACGCATCGAGTATTTCAACACTCCCGATATTGCCCTCAACAAAAATAGCTTCATTTTGCACTGCATCCAAAAAACCACCGCTTAGATCATCGAGCACAACGACCTGAAATCCTTTTTCTAATAGAAATTTCACATTATGAGAGCCGATATAACCAGCCCCACCTGTAACCAATAAATTTTTCATGAATTTCCCTGCCGTGGACATTGTGCCTGCGTGATTAAGGTGCGTCTAAACGTTGAACATAATGCCAATTGTTGTGTGTTATTCAATTATATTCAGCAAAGGCTATATGTCGTGAGATTAATTTGTTCTTAGCTAAATAATTGTAAATTTATAACTGATAGAATTTATCATAAATATGTCATAAAATTCCCTTAGAACAATGAAATTTGAAATTTTTCAATTCAAGGAATTAAGTCTAAAACGATTATTCATTATAATTGTTATATCTATTACTTTATCTGCGGCATTAAGGCATGCTGCCGTTGCTCAGGTTATTGAGTACTATCCGAATGGCACCATAATTACCCCTATACCTATGAGCGATGCATTCCGCAAACTGTACTCCTTTGAACTCTCAAGAGAACGGCAGGTTAAGTGGAGTAAAAGTGCGATTATTCAGCAAGCAAGAAAAGCTGCGCGTTACCATAAGATCCCACCAAAGCTATTTATAGCCCTCATACAACAAGAAAGTAACTTCAACATCAATGCCATCTCCCCAAAAGGAGCAATCGGACTTACCCAGTTAATGCCTGAGACTGCGAAAGGTTTAAGAATAAATCCTAAAATTCCCATACTGAATATTGATGGCGGCGCACGGTATCTCGCCGCTCAATATCAAAAATTTAAATCGTGGAAGTTGGCTCTGGCAGCTTATAACGCCGGACCCGAAATTGTAGAAAAATACAACGGTGTCCCGCCCTACGAAGAAACACAATATTATGTCTTAGTAATACTAACCAATTGGAAAAAAAGATTAATATCCGATGATGGTATTCTTGCACGACGCCCCGGAAAGGTACGTTTCAAACTTTACTCGAACTAGAACTAGAACCTTTTATAGGGCCTGGCTTCGAAAGGCTTAACTCTCAGAAAAGATACTCTGTAAGTCACTATTTGGGGTTTTCAGGAATTTTTGATAATTTTGTCCAGAGACTCGAATTTTAAGAAATACGATGAGTTATATAACATGTTGAGAATGTTAGGTAGAAATGGTGCCGTGAGGCGGAATTGAACCGCCGACCCCGTCATTACCAATGTCATATAGAACGGCTGTACTCCGGGCTTGTGTAGACTTTTAAGGGGCTATTTATGCCCGGAAAAACTGGTAGAAAACCGCCGTATTATTTTAAAAGTCTATAACTTTTTAACTGACTTTAAAATCCAAATTTTCTAATCACACCCAACCTTTTGCTTTTGGTGGGGTTATTTGTAATAACTACTTTTGGCTGAAAAACTATCAATACATATTGTGAGACTTGTTATGGAAATTAATGATGTAACTGGACTTGGTAAATTATCTAAGCCAATTGATACTTTTTTAAAGAAGTTAGCGACTGGTGCTGGCGTCTTAATCGAGCCGCATATGACAAAGAAGAATGCAAAAGCTCAAGCCGAAGCTGCAAAAATTGCAGCAGAAAGTAAGGTCCAAGTCGATATCATATTGTCGGAAGGCGCGAATGATCTGCAACAAAGAGCAGTTCGACGGTTTGTACATAAAGAAACCCGGAAACAAGAAAACATTGAAGCTATTGCTATTCCGGTACTAGAGCAATTACCAGAATATTCTGATGTAGACAATTTGGAAGAAGATTGGGTGGCCAATTTTTTCAATAAATGTGAAAATATTTCTGATGAAAAAATGCAAACTTTGTGGTCAAGGATACTTTTAAGGGAAGCAACAAAATCGGGAACTATTTCTAAGAGAGCATTAGAAATAACTTCTACTTTAGACAAAAAAGATGCGGAACTTTTTACCAATTTCGGGCAGTTTGTGTGGATGGCTCATCAAGCTACGCCTATGGTCATGAATATTGAAGATGAAATTTATAATAATGAAGGTATAAATTTTCAAACTCTAAATCATTTGGACGCAATAGGGTTAATCAAGTTTGATCCACACCAAAATTTACACTTATTGAATATTAAGAAATCAGTTTTACTTACTTATTATAATAAAGAGGTTATTTTAACCTTTGATAACGATAAAGAAAACCAATTAGCAATTGGAAAAGCTTGGTTCACACAAGCCGGAGCAGAGTTGTTTGAAATTTGTGGTTCTTCAGAGAATAAAGATTATTTTAGTATGATTCTGGACAAATGGAATAAGGGTCCAATGGTAGTTACTGTTTTACCCTAAGTGGCAACCATAAAAATCTAGAACTACTTATCGTGTTTTTGGCGTCAATTCAGAAGCTATATTTTGATTGTATTTACTGACACTTCCAAAGAGCCAGAAAAAATCAAATAACCCCAGGCATAAAAGCAGCCCCCAAAGCACCACCGCCACGTCCGGGTGGCCATTAAATAGGAAGGAAAATGCACAGACTTGCAGTACTATATAGAAAACACCAAGGGCGCTTTTAAGATAAAAACGGTGTGCACCTAAGCCGCCAAATAAAATCCAGAGAAATATTGCAGCCCCAAGCGATTTACTTCTTGCGTGATATTGTGCGTAATCAGTCAAAACGTCACCTCCCTTTTACCGGGAATATTCAGGTATAAAGCACCCGCAAAGCAAGTGATAATATTATCCAGGGCAAAAATATTAACACCAGCCTGATCGTTTGCCGCCGTTATATATTCGGGCCAAGCCGCTACTAATCATAATTTCACTGAAGTTCCGACCATCTGACAAATAAACATCGGCTAAGTTTCGACCGGCGAATTTACCATCTGAAATGTTTTTTAAAATCACTTTTTCACCAAGCAAATCGACCGCGAAATCTCTGGCTTTATAACCCAAAGCTTTTTCTGATTTACACTTGGTTCTGATTTCAGGCGTGTCTATGCCATTAACCCGTATCTTTTTACGCACCCACTGACCTGGCCAGGTTTCCGCTTCAATTGTGAAAGTATCACCATCATAAACGGAAATAACCGTGGCTGGAACGGTGAGGCCTTCGGATAAAGAGGGGTAAGAAAACAGCAGGACCAAAAGAATAAGTATGAATTTCTTATACATGATTTTGGACCCTGGATACTTAGTAAATTATATCACTTTGATAGCGGTCTACTTCTGCCAGGTCAATGTCGCCTGGGTTCTTGCATATGGTGAGCATAAAACCCTTACCCATAAGATCGACCATGCCAGCCTGGTGCTGGCCCTGTTCTAGGTAGTCACAAAGTACACCACGGGCCTGGCGCATAGCGTCTTCTTTCTTTTCTATCTTGCCAAGATTATGGGCTCGAACCAGAACGCTATGTCCATCATAGAGGGTGACCAGGTATTCGTCACGGCGCGGTAATGAGGTTTTCATTTTCGATATTTTCATGAGAACAAATAAAGAACAAATTGACATGTTTGTCAATTTGGAAACAAGAGTAATTTTATTTTATGAAGGATATGATCTACATCTTGTTTTTGGGGGCGAACTTTACCTAAAATAGAGAACATATTTAATTTATTATTGAAAGTTGCGATCATGAAAATTGAAAAAAGAGGGCAATCCTCACAATCCAACATTTGGAAAGAGACAGACGCAGAATACAATTTACAAGTGTTTGCTGGGCCGAAAGGTTCCGACGCTATGTTGTATTATATAGACGCAGACGAACCAATTTCGTTTTTCAATATTGGTGATGTAATTGACACTCGCCTTGGAAGAACGCCAGGGTTTGCTGATTTGGAAGGAGGGTCTTTGTTTGAGGTTATAGGTATTGAAAAAGGCATTAGGCAAACAGAAGAAGGAAAGAGTATTAACTTTACCACCCTTGTTTACACTAAACCAACGGTTGACAAATAAGCACCCCAAAAAGGTCAAGTGGGGGATCGTCCCCCACTTTCATTATTCACTTACAACCTGACAAGTTGGACGATGCCAGGTTGGTAAGAACTTGCCCCAAAATACTTAACCCCCCCATACATTAGGGACCTTTTCAGGCGGCCAACCCCGGCCTGTTCCATACCCTTGCGAAACAATAAGTCCGCGTCCTCTTTGGCCATCCAGATCATGGACGGGTTACGATAACACCAGTCATGGACGATAGCGGCAAGAATATGGGCACCAACCTGGGGAATGAAAGATCGGCAAAGGCGGGGGATAGACGCCAGGTCAGTTTCAAAGCCGACGGGCACGGTGAAAGTTAACCGGTCCCCACTATCTGTAACAAACCAAATGGTAATGGGTTCCTTAAGAACCCACACCCGCTTCAAGGTACACCAAGTTAAACTTGGGTTGGTGGTCGAGTATCTAACAAAGCTGACCCCTGAAGCTTTAGCTTTTCTCTTAACCGTCAAGGCGCACTCCCTACAATATCAGTTATAATTTTGCCCACGGTGGGCACCGCGTCCTTTACGTCGCCAGAAATAGCCTTTTCAACGTCGCCGCGTACTTCAGCTTGTTTCGATCCAGTAACCCCGGACGCCTTATAAACCACCTTGGTGCCGTCGGGTTTCTCTATCGAGAGTTCAACGGACTGTTTATCCTTGTAGTCGGATATTCGGGCCTCTTTCAGGGTGCCATCATCGTTATAGAAGACCGCCGCTTCCGTGCCTCCCTGTTTGCCCTGTTTGCTGATACCAGGAAGCGACCCCGCGCAACCGGCCAGGAAGAGAACGGCCACGCAACCAAACAAGATGGCGACTGCGCGAAGACGTAACATAGAAAATAACTGCAAGTGATTATCCTTTCAGGAGAGTATGTGCCTTCTGGTGAGTATCCAGGAGGCGACGCAACCAGCCGAAACCGGCAATTTTGAAGATTGAAGACCAGGAATAACGAACCCCACGCCGGGCACAGAAAGATAACAACACGTCTTCTTCGCCACGGGAGTGAATAGCCGCCTGGACCAGGTTGATTGTTTTAGGGCCGATTTGCCCGTCCACCTTTGCTCCAACAGCCTTTTGTAGGCATTTGGACGCGCCACCGGTGCCTTGGTTGACCGCGCTATCAAAGACGGCAAAGGCCAGGGCAGGGGGGAGACTGTGACACCGGCACCGGTCCCAATAGTTTTTGCGGTAGATTTCTCCAGCTTCTTCTGGGGTCAGGGCGCGCACTTCTTCCACGCTTACCTTGTACCCACGCCAGGCGGACAAGGTCTTCCTGGTAATGCCGTGGTTAGTGGCCCCGCCTGGGTCCCACTTGTGAAGAGAGAAGCCACCTTCCCAGGTAGAAATGTGGGAAAGAGCAAAAGGAAAAGTTAGTTTACACATTGCCAGTACCCCCTTTTGACCAACGCTTTAAAAAAGGCTTAGCAAGATGATGGCAACCACCTGGCCCTAGGTGAGCCAAGACCCCGATAACGGCATATTTGACCTGACCTTCCAGGCCGTAATAGTCGCAAACCCCAGCCCCCACCATGGCCATGGCTGCCGCGATAATGAGGTCCGTAATCAACAACCAGGACAGAAAGCGCCGGTTTTTTTGCTGGACTTCATAGGCATGCCAGGACGCGCGCCCCAAAATAGCGGCCAGAGTTATGTAGATGATTTCCCACCAACCGGACCCGCCAGAAGGTGGTAAAGTATTTCCAGGCATAGTTCCCCCACACACAAAAAAACCGCCCAAAAGGCGGCGGATTAAAAGACCTGTTTGATTGAGTTACTTTGCTAATGGATAAGGCGCATCCCCCCCGCCGTATTCGGCGTTGGCTGTTACGAGTGAATAAGTGTTGGTGCCGGATGAATTGTAAGAACTTGAGGACGCGCGAAGCTTGAAGCCGCTTGCCGTAGGGTCTGCATGGGTTCCCCAAGTAACCGCGTTACCGTTGATTGTTAGCGCGTCGTCATAGCTAGGCGCATAGCCCAAATGAACGTAACTCCCATCCGTGGCAGCATTCCCTGTAAAACTTCCGGTATCAGGATCAGCCGGGGCGCTTGGTGTTGGCAGATTAGAGGCTCTAAGGACATTAGACCCCGCAGGCTGCATATGCTTAAAAGAACGCTGCCCAAAGTTAAGCGTAGCTTTACCGCCAACATAAGTATTCCAGATTGCAGCATACTCCCCAGATAAGCCAGAGATTACACCTTGAGAGGCACCTGTATCGTCAAAGAATTCAATTGTCCCGGCGTCCCCATCATACAAAATACCAATTGTATGTCCTGCTGAGTAGGAGGCCCCATAAGCGGATTGCACATTGTTAAGGTCTTTTACACCAGTATGCCTATAGGTGAATTGTCCTGCTGCACTACCGGGAATAATATTAACCCCGCTTTTTGACATGGCTTGCGGTGGGGCGATACCAACCCGAAAATCTCCACCAACAATATCGCAAGTATGTTCATAGTACCATGCCCCCGTTTGAGGAAATGGCATTGTAACCATGCCGCTAGAGGTTACAGACCCTCCCGAATAGGTGGAGGTTAAACCACCGTTACTTATGATATTAGTCGATTGAGTATTAAGCGCATTCATAACAGGGAATGGATCGCCCGGCACAGAGATAATTTGATCATCGCTGGTCATGCCCGCAACCGTTAAATCTGTAACGCCTTCCGAGTTTTCGCCAAGATTGCCGCTATTACCAAAGGTGCAGTGAAAACCACCTTCTGCATATGAAAGGCTAGATGATTTTTTAATTGCTTCGATATCGCGCCCGACTTTTGATACATCTTCTAAAAACTCGCTCGGACTTACAATCTGCCCCGGCATAAAGTGGACGTTATGCAATAAACCTTCGAAAGGGAATCCTCCACCGCTTGCAGAAAACCAGTAATTATTGGCCCCGGAAAACATCATAGGATTAGTGTTATTTAAAGTAACAACCGCATGATTTCCCGTATTAAATTCTGTTTCCTGTGCCCGCCCGATGAACACCTTCAAGCGGTCTTCGGCTGTTGCGTTACCCGCGTCATATTGAATGGTGACGGGATAGGCGTGAACGTCACGAAACTTGCGTGTAGATATCCATTTACCACCGATATCACCACCGCCACCACCAACAAACAGCGTGTCATCAGATTGCAACGAACAAAAGAAAGTCTTACCACCCGCAGCAACGCCAAAAATTGATTGAGTTGCACCGAACTTAACCCGCGTCATCGCGAAATGAATTGTAAGTTTTGTCTGATCTGCTGCGGCAATGCCTGTATGGTTCATACGATAACCGGAACCCCGGCCAACACAGGAATTTTCATAAGGTGGTTTCCATGCCGTACTTATGGGCCTGTAAGGACGTGTTGAAAACATTAGCGGCCCCCTTCAGCCTGATATTTTTCTGGCCAACCCGCTTCCAGGTCAATGTCTAGAAGTGCCTGGACCGCTGCCGCATCGTCTTTTGCACCGACAACCGTTAAAGAGATAAGGCCTTCAATCTGGGCCAGGCGGGTGTAACAAGCCTTTACCAGGGCGCGAACCGCCAGGCTCATATCTTTAAATTCAGCCATTGTTAGTTCGGGATTTGGATCATCGGCGGCGGGGTCTTCGCTTTGCATTCGCCATTGGATGGAAGGGTCGCCGCTGTCGTTCATATAGGTGATTTCGTTACCTATATTATCCCGGCTATCTTTGTCTGTTTGCACCACATAGTAATTTTCACCATCCGGGGTAAATTTTAATCCGCCGTCCATAATATCGTCGCGTAAACGCTTGGCGTCTTGTTTTAGCGCCTGGCCGATTTGCTGGGGTGTTTTATAGCTGGGTTCCTGGGTTGCGGTGACGGTGTCGCCTTCTTTGGAATAAACCAGGTTTCCCTTGGTCTGAAAACGGCCCAGGGCGACCGTGGTTTCCTTGTACCAGTATAGGTCTAATTCTGGGTAAGGTCTGGACCCTATATCCATTTTCCCACCTGGCACGGGTACACGTTGATTTTGACGAACAATTTTAGGCGCACCATTGTTCCACAAACATAATTGGCTCATATCAGGCCGCCTTTCTAAATTGAATAGTGGTTTTGTTTTTTGATTTGTCGATTTGCACGATAGTCACCGCCCCGGCGGTATCGTCAAAGGTGCCGACCACTTCCGCTTCAAAGCCGGTATAAACGAAGGGGAAGCCACCAGCACCGCCCACGGTGATTTCAATATCAACCCAGCTTTCAAAACCATTCGTGGGGGCTTCCAGGGTCACCGCCCCGGTCATGGTCATGTGTTGTTTGTTGCCGTTTTCAATATCAACGGCAACGGTGCCAGATACCGCCAAACCAATTTCGTAGGACCCAACCCCTTGGCCCTTGGTGAAGGTGTGGTTTTCCCCGATAAGCCAGTTTTTAATAACCGTGGCGTCTGGGAACTTGTTCGCTGTCCCGGCTGTCATTTCAGAAGCCAAGGCCTTTTCCACCACCCCTTTTATGGCCGTGGTGGCGTCTTTGACCGCGAACGACATATCAATGGTGTGGGTGGTGCTGTTCAATTCCATGAACTTGACCCACTGGTCACCGTCATAAACTTTAAACGACCAGATAGCCCCGGCGCTATCATCACACCAGACCATGCCTTCCACCGGATTATCGGGGGCCGTGGCACCTTTATTCTGGGAAAAGAGCGCCAATAACATGGGGTTCATCAGATTGACAAAAGCCAACCCGCCAAGGGTCCCGGTGGTGGGTAGCTGATTAGTTGCAACTTGTGACATTGTTATATCCCTTTGCCATATCCCTTGGCGTAGTAATCAAACGAACGGGCCACCGGCTGGTCCAGACTGTCATGCCAAACCAGGTTAAAGCCGGTACTGTCCGCATTGGTAATAATGGGGCGGTCCCCTTGGGCCAGCCCTTGGCCATCTACTGACAACCAGGGCCGGGCCTGGAAGGGGTTTTGGTAAGTAATCCGCAACCCTTCAACCGGGCAGACCAGGTCTTGACTGGTTTCCACCCGGTCGGTCATATCAATGGTAACGGCCAGGGTTTGCACCACCGGGGTACAACCCCAGGAATGACCGCGTAGAACAAGCCGGAACTTCAGGCCCCAGGCGGCATAATCTCCGACCACAAAACGCGACCAGGCGGACCAGGTCGGTGCCCCGTTGGGGTCGTCCTGGGTAGTGCTGATTTGCAATTCAACCGAATAGTCGCTTTCCCCAACCCCAAAGATATTTGAAAGCCCCAGGAAGTCAGGATCGTCCAGGACGTTGTCGTCCACCTTGGTGCCGGATAGGGAAATCACCGCTGTGACCCGCGACGTATCTATCCGCCCGGCGTTAAATATCCGGTCAAATTCATATTCACCCGAAGTCACCAGACCAGCGGGACCCAGGAAGATATTTTCAACGGCCAGGAAATTTGGAAAATCGAAAATGTTATCGGCACTATCCAGGCGCAAACCACCCAAACCAGCATCAAATCCACAGTTGTTTACAACGCCAGGGAAGCCTACCTGGTCGATAACTTCAACCACGTTTCTTCCCTGAGCCGAAACTATGGACGACCCCACCAGGGCGGCGGTTTCGCTTTCCACGTCGGTTAAATCCACGGCCTTAATCAGGTAGGTCCCAGGCAAGGCCGGGACCGTGGCAGTGGTGCCGGTGACTTTTACCAGCAGGGTGATGGCACCGCCCCAGACCGCAACGTCTGGTGACCCTGCAAAGTAGCGGACTTCGTAGTGCGATAAATCCAGGGCCGGGTGAGCATCCCAAGATAAATAGGCCTGGCCGTCAATGACCTGAATTTCAAAGCCGGTTACCACATCAGGGGGTGCCCAATAAGATAACAGGTCTTTGGATATTTCGGTCCAAGGACCTGGGCGTCCGGTATTGGTCAACGGACGAACCCGGAAGGAATATTCCCCCCGGACAATATCCGGTATATCTATGGAATGGCCAGTGGTTGCCCCAGAAGCTTGCCAGGAAGGCTCCCCAAAACGCCGGACCTGGGTTTCATAAAGTACCGCCCTGATATCAGCAGACGCGGTCCAGGAAAAGGTAGCCCTGGTTTTGACTTCAGAGCCGAGCTTGTACAAACCTTCTTCAATGGTCAGATCGGACGCCGGAGCCAGAGCACCGGTGGGATAGCGTGACGTGGCTATAGGCTCCAGGGCCAGGCCGTCTTCAATAAGCGCGAACTTGCCGGGGTTGTGTTCCAGGGCTTTGACTTCAAATAAATGCCCTTCTACTTCGTTGACCGAACGAACCCGAAATAATCGGGGTTTCACGTCGGTGCCAGATAACACCCAAAGACCGGCGGCCACGGGCGTGTCCGGGTAGATGCTATCCACGGTTAAAACCGAATGGGAACCGGGGTTAGACGTCACCGTCTTTTCCACCAGTTCACCGCCCGGCATGACCAGGGAAAGCTTGTATTCATGACCACTTGCAAGCGTGACCGCCTGGTCCAATGTCACCGCCGTGCCGTCTATGCCCTTGAGCCTTCCGCCAAAGCGCACTGCCGACCAGTATTTATCTGCCAGGGCGACGATTTGACCGGGGAATAAGTCGGCGTGGTCCATGCCTGCGCGGTAGGTTACTTGTTGGGTTTCGGACTGTTCTGAATAGAGCGCCCACAATCCCATCCGGTAAGCCTGGCCACGGGAAGTGCAACCGAAGGCGGTTACTTCCATCGGCCTATAGCCCAGCTTGTGGACCAGGTCGGCGTCTTCGACAACTTCAGGGGTGCGGCGGTATTCATCGTCTGGGTTATTCCACCAAACAATTACCGTAGAATGCCGACTTTCCAGGGCGGTGCCTTCATAATTGAAATCGCCGTCTATGGTGTTGGCATGGGTGACCAGTTTTACAGCATCCGCCGGGGCGTCCTGGACTGCAAACATGGCCGCACTTGCCCAATAGAGCATGCCGCGAAAGGTGGAGGCGATAGAGTTTAAAACCGTGAAGGCTTCTTCCTGGGCGTTAAACTGCCAATTGAAAGTAAACCGGGGTTCCGTGCCGCCAAGGCCATCTGGGACCAGTTCATCACAGTATTGGGCGATTTGGTAAAGACCCCATTTGTCCACTGCCTGGTCGTCAACGAATTCACCCAGGCCATAAGCCTGGTGGGTTGCCATATCATAGAACACCCAGGCCGGGTTTTGGGTCCAGGCCAGTTTAAATTCCCCAGACCAAAGCCCGGTGTAAACCCTGGTGTCCGGGGCGTAATTATCCGGCACCCGAACAATGCGCCCGCGTATGTGATAGCCCCGGCCCGGTATGTCGGTGCCAAATAATTTACTATCCACGTTCAAGGCCATAATGGCGCAATCGGGGTAAGTCAGTTTGGCGTCAATGAGGACGGTGTAGGCAGAAAAATAGGTTTGATTTCTTAGCGCCAGCGTTTCGCTGTCAACGGTGATCCGACGGACACGGACGTCCCAGGGTGCCCCGCCAGCGGGAAGCGCAACCCGATAGGCGCGCTCATAAGGGCTGGTGGTTTTGCCGTTAATGGTGTCGGTGGTAAACTCGGTATAGACCCCGCCGAAAGGTTTTACGTCTATGGCGATTTGTACCGATGTGCCGTGCACGTCGCCGGTTTTGGTGTCTTGGCTTGTCAAGGCAGGAAGGCGAACTTTTATTCTTAGAGCATTGGCGTTTAAATCGCTCACAGTACGCACCACAGGGGTGTCCTGCTTTACTTCCGCTCCAACGCTTTCTTCGCGCTCTACGTCCGGGTAGCCGGGGATATAAGGTTGGTCTGGCAGTCCTTCGCGGGTGTCGAGTTCTACCCCTTCAAAATTGTAACTCCCATCGTTGTTTTGCACCGGGGTGCCATCCAGGTAAACCGACTTCAAGCCATCAACCAGGCCGACGATTGGACCTTCGGAAACAAAATCCAGTACCCGCGCGGTGGCCGAACTTTCAAGCGTGTTCGGGTCTTCTTTGGCCACACGGCCAGAACCGCCGCCGCCCGCTTTACCGCCGCCTTTACGGCCCTGAATTGCCAGGGCGTTTCTTTTTTCAAGCAATCCAGCCATATCAAACCCTTAGAGTTGTTCGGCGTCCAGGCCGGAAGAAATAACAACGGACCCGGCGCGGACTTCGCCATAAACCACCGGCCTGACTTGGCCTTGTTCGGCAACGTTGACCGGTCCATTAAAAAGAGAAGAGGCGCGTTGTTCGGGGGCTTCTAGCTGGTTGACGTCCCCACCAGGTGGAGAAGGGGCCAGCATTTGAGAAATGCCCTGAAGGCCCCAGGTCAAACCGGATAGGGCAATCTGGCCCCAGGACACCGAAAAGGAACCCACGCTAAAAGCTTCAGCGGCAAAACCCGCCGCCGCCACACCATCCGCCGCACCAGCCCCAAAGGCTGGACCCGCCGCCGGGGCAAAGAAAAAGGCGGCACCGATTAGGGCAATTCCCATAATCGCCTTACCTAGACCCTTGGATTTTGCCCCTATTATTTCGGGTACGATGTGCAAAGACTTGGCCTGACCCAGGCCCAGATTTAGGGTTTCTTCCTGGTAGTGGAAGCCGTCGTCCTGGTCGTCGCGTACCAGGCGGTAATGACCGGTTTTTAGCGCGTCTCGAAAACCCTTTATCTGGATGCACAAGGCGCGGATGGCTTCCGCCGGGCTGGCCACAGACAAAGAAAAAGGCCCGCCGAATTGAGCAAGGCCGCCATGTAAAACGATTTCGCACATTTTAACCCTCGTATCGTAACCAATGGGTGACGTGATTTCGCCAACGGTTAAGAGGTTCGCGGCGGGACAGGCGCGCCATATCGACCGGTAATTTTGCCGATAGGTGGTGCAAAGCCAGGCCGCCTTCCAAAAGGACCCCGCCGTGGTTAGGCACCTTGGACATTATTTGCGCCAGGAAGACGTCACCTGGTCGGACTTCTTCAGGCGTGATTTTGACAAAGCCCGCCTGTTTAAATCCCTGGCCGTAAAGGTCGCCGTCGTCTTCGGTCCACCACTCCCAATTCCTTGGAAATTCAGGCAATAAAATACCGCGCTGGGTTTTGTAATAATCGCGAATAAGGCTGTAACAGTCTGTTACCCCGTGGCGAAAACCCCGACCCGTAAGGGTGGGGGTCGGCACTGCGTCGCCAAACCAGGTTGTGGGTAGACAGTCCTTGCCATCGGTGCAGATAATACCCCAAGGGATGGCGGTATCTACTTGACCTTGCATATCGTCGGCGGACGGGCAGTCCGGGCCATCCGGGTGGCTATGGATAACCGCTTGGATTTCCCCGCGCTTGTGGGCGGATAACCAGGCGTTTGTCGCCATCTTGAAGGCTTGTTCCGGTTTGGGGTGAATGTTTTTATAAGGGGTGTATTTACCGTCCACCACCAGGCCACAGCTTTCGCGCGGGTACTCGGCCACGGCGTGGGCCTGGGCGGCCGCGATCACAGATTGTTCAAACATGATTTAATCCTAGAATTATCTAACCTGGGCGATACCAGGAAACCCCCCGAAAGGGATTTCGGCATGGTCACCAAAACGCAACCGGCAAGCGGCCAGGTGTTTGGCGCATACGTCATTGGAGGCGGCCACCGGGGTGCCGTTTTTGTCGTAAGAATTTTCCCCCGCATAGGGGCAAGTTGCCTTGGTGTAATCGAAACCGCCGGAGCCGTCGGGGCGGCGATATTTCAGGGGACATACGTTTTTCATAACCTGGCGGCGGGGAAGGCGGACGCCTTGTTGGTCCATGGCGGCGCGCAATTCAAATTCGACCAGCTTTTGGTTTTGTGCTGATTTTCGCGACACCACAAAAACGTCGTGTTGAAAGGTCGCTGTCGGGTCCGCGTCCACTTCACCGTCCAGGAACCTTTTATAGGTGCGAATGCGACGAAAGACCGCCCCGAGTAAATCCCCGTAGGCTATGACCAGCCCGGTGCCCACAGATGTGACGTTGCCAATTCGGACCAGCGGTTGGGGCAAGGCCCCTTCAGCGGAATATTCAAAGCCTTCGACCTGGATATCCTGGGGCGGGTAAAGTTGGCCGTCAAAGCTGACCGGCTTATCGCCATAGGACGTTGTCGTAAAAGGGTGGACTTCCCCACCCAACCCCGTGGCGTCCAGTTGGTACAGGGTTATTCTGGTGTCCAGGGAAAGTTTTTGGCTTTCTTCTTTTACCTTCGGGGAAGCCGTTGTTGTCGTCATATCGTCCCCCTGGTTTATAGGTCGAATTCTTCGGTAAAGCTTGCGGTCATAGAAAATCTACCGGCTAGTTTTGGCTTGGGTTGCCAGCTTTCACAGGTCCATTTTCTGGGGCTGTCTTCATAGGGGGCTTGCCAAAGGAAAGCGGTGACGCCTTTTTTATCCTTGAAGAACGCGACCAGGGTGTCTTTTTGAGCCTTGGTTATGTTGCCCCAGGTGGCGGTGGCGGTGCCACGTATCGAATTTATATCGTCACCAGAGCGTTGCCGGTATCCGCCTTCAAAACCGGCGCTATAGACTTTGGCTTTTTCTTGGAGCGAAGATCCTACCTGGACCGGAATATCGGGGAGGGTATCCATAGATTAGGCCATCCTTGTGCCACGCGGGTTTAACATGCCGCCGTTTTTCATTTGTTGCATTAAGCGTCGGTCCACAATCTGGGTGACCCGGCCTTCCACGGCCTGGCCAATACGTTGGGCCAATTCGCCGTCCGCTTCGCCGCCTTGGCTGCCACCCTCTACAGAAACATTGGTTTCAATGTGCACTGACATGGCAGAACCCCCGCCGCCCATCCCGGAGGCGTCCACGCCCAGGCGACCACCAGGTCCGCGCCTTAGCGGCATGATAGCTTCGTCACCGGCTTCACCCATTACCCCGGTTTCATTACCGGCCATGGGAAAAAAGGTTGGCTGGGTCACCACGGTGCCATTTGCGAAGGCATTAACCCGGCCCCCGCGAAAGGCGGCCCCATTGGCAAAGGGCACAACATTGCCCCCAGAAAATGCCGCGCCATTTTTAAAGGGCAGGAAGTCCAGGAAGCTATTGGCCAGCGGTTCGGTTATGGTTTTTCGAATGGTAATTCTTGCCAGGTCAGCCACTATTGAATTGACCATGTCTCCAAAGGTCACTTTTGACCCCGTGGCCATAGCCACAAAAGCGTCTTCTATGGACGTCAAGGACCGTAAGGTGGCTTGTTCGGTTTGCTTGGCCGCGTCGCCCGCATCGTCGGAATAAGTTTGCAAAGCGCGACGGATACCATCCGCGCCTTGTTTACTGGCGTCGAGCTTGCGCCGTTCGGCATCTTCAAAAGCCAGGGTGGCTTCATCCCGTGCGCGGGTGGCGGTTTCTTCGTTTATGACGCCTTTTGCTAACAGGCCGTTGATTTCGCTCAGGGCAAAGCCGTAGGCTTCAGAAGCGGTCCGCAGCCGTTCGGTAGTTCTTTCTCCTTCCTGCTCCAGGGTGGCGCGTTCACGGGTCAGGCGTTTGCGTTCTTCCTCTTCTGCCTTCAGAGTTTGTATAGCCAGGACATAATCGTGGATTTGCTGTTTTACTTCTGGGGTGATTACTTCACCGGCGGAAGCCGCTGACTTTAAAGCGGTGTTAAAAGCCTGGCCAAAATCGGTTCGCTCCAATTGATCTTTTTGAAACTTTAGATTTTCCACCGTTCGTTCCAGGGCGGAAGTATCGGGAAGCTCAATATTATTAAAACCGAGTTTTACCGGTTTGCTGGTTGTCTTGGGTTCCGCCTTGGTTAAAAGAATTTCCAGGGCTTCTTCCCGTTCTTGGAACAAACGTTCGTAGGCCTCTTTTTCCTTTTGAAAACGGGCCTCTATCCCCGAAAGTTCAACCGTAGCAATTTTTTTATGCGCCGGATTTGCGGCGGGGTCGTCCAGGATCGCACGGGCCTTGTCTAAATCCTTTTTGGCGCGTTGCAAGCGGTCGGTTTGTCCCGCCAATTCTACGTCCAGTTCGTCCAATCTTTGACTAACTCGCCCGGTGCTTTGGTTCTCCAGGTCCTTCATTTTATCAATGGTTATCTGGATACCGGCGGCCATATCGGCAAAAGCCTGGGTAACGAACGTTAACAGCGGGGCCATATCCACCAGGGCAGAATTCATCTGCACAGAAATGACCTTTTCCAATGCCACCATTTTATCGCGCGCCTGGTCGCCTTTTTCGATCAAGGACGCATCCATCACCACGCCAAGGTCACGGGCTTCCTGGCGGAATTTTTCAATCCCCGCCGCGCCTTCATCCAAAAAACGGACAAACTGTTCACCAGCGGTGCCGCCGAAAATTTCATCCGCGACCCTAATTTGGGCGGCCCGGTCCAGGCCTTCCATTCGTTCGATAACTTCAGAAAATAGCGCGGAAGTGTTTTTAAGTTTTCCCTTCAATTCGTCCTGGGTAAACCCTAGGCGTCGGAAGGCTTCTTCAGCCGGTCCCTTGGCGGTGACCACATATTCATCGGCGCGTAGGATTAACTCTTTCATGCCGTCGGTAAGGGCGTCTTGGGTGACGTTATATTTTTCAGCCGCGAAGGTAAGTTCCTGGTATGCTTCCACCGCCAGACCGGCGGTTTCCGCCTGGGCTTTGATATTGGCGGCAAAATCCAGGGATTGCCTGGACGCTTGGACTAGACCCCGCACGGCCAGAATAACCGCGCCAATGGCCGCCGCCGCCGCTAGGCCAGCAGGACCCAAGGCGGTAAGCCCTGCGCCTGCTGCCCCAGATTGTAAGGCAAGACCTTCTAAGCCGCCCCGGACTTCACGGCCCACAGCACCCACGGCCAATAGACCTTTTGACGCAGGGCGTGAAGCGCGTTCAATACGTTTTAAGGCGTTTTGGCCCCGGTCACCCAATTGAACCAAAGCGCGTTCAACCACGGCCTGGTCTTTCAGGGAAAGCCTAATGGAAAGGTTTTTAGACTTCGCCATCGTTTTCACCGTCTTTCGTATTTATGGCCACGACCAGGCCGCGTTCGGCCCAGGGCAATAATTCGGCAAGGGTGCGCCGGTTGTAGTCCAGGGCGTCCGCCAAAGAAAAAACCGCCGGAAAATTAAGTCCGACGGTCCCACCCATGCCAACCACGTTTAATTGGCCGGTCGACTTTAAAACCAAGTCCCAAACCTCAGCGCCTTCCAGGGTGCGGGGTTCTTGCTCTACGTAGGTACACCTGGAGCCGTCGGGGTTTCTAAGCCCCTTGGAACAGGGTGTCCCTTCAGCCTGGCACCCTTCGCAATATTTAGGGCCTTGCCCGAAATGCCATTCGGACAGGGCCTTTAACCGTTTCCCTCGGAAATCATTTCCTTGTGCGGGCGGGTGTATTCGATCAGGAAGTCTTCGGCCATGGTGTTCACCGACATAAGCGCCCGCAAACCTTCAGGTGATATTTTTAAGGCCCTTTTACCCTTCGGAGGTAAAACCCCTTTCCAGGCGATCACAGCGGATTGCGCCAGGGCCACGGTGAAGAGGAATTGGGAAAGTCCCTGGCGTCCGTCTTCGTCGTCCAGGTCTGGAAGGCCGGAAACTTCGCCGCCCGCTTCTGTGACGTTGCCATGTTCCTGGGTGGCCTGGGCTGCCAGGCGGAAGCCCTTGACCTTGGCCGCTTCATAAATCGCCGTGTTAAGAGGGCGCACTTGTAACTTGACCCCATTGGATAGATTAATCCAATAGGGTTTGGTGGGAAGTGATAGTCTAAGCATGAAAACCCCGTTTAGTAGCTGGCCACGTCGTTGACCAAAATAACTTCCAACATATGGCCTTCGACACTATCGAAAGCCGCTTGCCAATCGTAAGTCACCGAAATGCCGCCAGGCCCGGAAATGGGTAGTTTCTTGCGGGGTAAGAAGACGCGCGGAAGCTTAAAGGTCAGAGCATGGCCCGCCCCACCTGGTATGGTGAAACCATATTCCAAGGCCACTGGTGTTTCCGCGTCGATTGCATCCGCCAGGGTGGTATCGGTTGAAAAGCGCACGTCAATGGTGCCGGTGGCGGTGGCTTCGGTTTCGTCGGCCCCGTCTATCAGGCCATCGTCGCGGATTGTTTCAACCTTTTCCATGTTATTGGAAAAAGAGAATTGCCCAGCGGTAACGTTGGCAAGCTGTCCGCCCGCTACCTTAATAGAGCCTTTGCCGTTATTGAAACGCTTTAGGGCATAAGATAGGGGGCTGGCATCCTGGGCTGTAGGGCCTGATGTTTCCCCCTGGGCAATGACGCCCAAATCAGCTTCCGCCGCGCCGGTGCGTTGCATCGGAAAAGACAAGGTATCCAGTTTTGCACCGGTGTTTAGAAAGTGCTTTTGTGTGGCCAGCTTTGTGTGGCCAAATTCGAGCGCCAGAGAAAGCAAATCCCCCCCGGATTTAAAGGTGTGGGTATATTTACCGCCGGTATTATCCACGGTAGCCGGTGCACCCAATACACCCTTTAACCAGAAGCCAATGGCGCGGAGTTCTAGCGGCACCTTGATGGAGCCTTCCACGTTTGTGGCATCATAAAAGGGGTCTTGCGCGTCACGCCCCTGGCCCAGCAAAGGAGAATAGCCCAGGGGCTTTTCTGCCCCAATATCAGCGGAAGAAAAAGAAACCTTGGTATAGACCCCGCCACCACCACCATTTGGTGCGGTGCCATAGGTGGCTTCGAAGGCGGCAAGGCATTGAACGTCCGACCCATAAGCGCGTGTTTTCGCCATGTTGTAAAACTCCTATTAGGCCGTTACCCCAGCGGGGAAGGGCTTGTATATTGTAGGGATAAAGAAATCAGACCGGCCTTTATTGTCGCCGCGCCTTCTATGTCGTTGGTGTTGAATTCCATGGCGGTGACGCTCATGTAATCAACCGCGCCGCCCAGGGTTTCGTCACCCAGAATGGCCGCTGAAATCGCTTGCAAAATAACATCAAAAGCCAAGTCTCGTTTTTCCGGGTCAACGCCTTTGACAATGACCTGTATTTCTACTTCGTGGTCAAATTCGTAAAGGGTTGGGGACAACAGGACGTCGGGTTCGCCGGGGTCGCCATCGTCTAAATTTATCCAGCCAGCGTTTGGTATTTTTTTTGGTTCGGGGCTGTTCCTGGTCACGTCTGGACCAGGTATTGTTTTCAATAAAACCAGTAAGGCCTTTAAGGCGGTTTCGCGTGTGCTGTCAGCCATCCAATTGGTTCCAATACTTAATCACCAGGCCCACGGCTTTTGTCTGCCATTTCTGGGCTATCTGGTTGGTGTTTAGACGTTTTTTTATGGAAGTCTTTGGCACCAAAATAAACATGGGCACGGCGCGGTGTTTAAGGATTTCCCGCGACCGCTTAATCCGACCTGACCCCAATAACTTGTCATTAACATAAGCCTGTTCGCGGATTTTACCGTTGACCTTCCTAGAGCCTTTTTGCACTGGCGCAAATAACAAGAGTTGACCGTTTGCCGACTTGCGAACAAAGGCCCCGGTTAGCTCGTTGGGTTGATAAAGCACCCGGCCACCCCGACGTCCTTTTTTTAAATTAAAGCCAGTAGGGATAAGCAGAAATCGCCCCTTCTGGGATCGGACTTCCGCGCCATAGGAAAAGGCCCTAAGTGCCCCGCGCGTTCTCTCCCCGCCCTTGGCATAGACAAAGGCCACATTTTCAAAAGGGCTTTTGCGGCTTCGATAAGTGCGAAACTTCCAGGCCTTACCAAGCTTGCCCAAGCGGGCGGACGTTGCATCCTGTTTGAGGTCTCCCACCATACCCTTGCCAGCTTCACGAAAGCCCCGGCTGGTTGCCTTGCCCACCATGGACCATTGGTCTTTTATATGGGCTGACAAATTGCCTTCTATTGCCGCTCTTATAGTCATTCGTCCGCCTTTGCTAAAAGGGCTTGCCAAAGGGAAGAGGTTTTGGTTTTTCGCGGGTCTTCATCTAACACCATGACGACCCCGTCAATTTCAAAGCTATCCCCCTCTTTAAGGCCAGGGAGAAGGTGAATAGGCAGGGTTATTTGTAAATTGTCTGCCAGGATAGAGCCGCCCAGAACGTCGGCTAATTGGTCCCCAGACGAATACATTACTGGAATTAAAACGCCGTCCCCCAGGTTGTCGGCGCGGTAACGGGCTTCGACCCCGAATTCTTCAGGATCGAAAAACCCGTCCAAGTCTTCGGGGTCTTCAAAGGCCATTAGTCAGTTTTTTCCGCGCCTTTTGCGGGGGCGTTGTTTGGTGGTGTTGGGTTCTTAGTAGGGGCTGGGGGAAGTTCCTTCTTTTCCTTGCCGGGGTTATCGCCCAAGTTTTTGCCCACCAACTTGGCTTCGTCCTTATCGGCTTTGCGGATACGACCCAGGCTTTTTAACAAATTAAAATCGTCGGTGCCGATTTCTACCACGTCGTCTTTTTTGACCCGTCCGCCATCGGCCACGGTGTCCTTTAGGATCACGCCTATTTTTTTAGACATTGCTGTCCCTTTCTCAAAGAAAAAGGGGGCGGCCAGGCCGTCCCCATAAGTTTACCCGCTATAGGCTTTGGTTAATTAAACGCCGTCATTTGAGTGGCAGAAGCTTTCCGGGTGGCGGACCGCCGTATCAATTGACTGGTGTGCGACTACACGAATGGTGCCAGATTTTGAGTTGGTGTAAGGATCAACCAGGAGATCAAGACCGCCCCACATACCCACAATCAAACTTGCCCAGTTACCGAAGAACATATCGCCCTGGGTAATTTGATTGGAAACACCAGGGACATAGCCATTCACTGACCCACCTTCTTCCCAAATGGTCTTGCCTGTGCTGGCAAATTTTTCTTTGGTCTTCAAGTGGCCGCGCATCCGGGCATCAAAGGCATAACCCATGGTGTCCACGTCGGCATCATCGGCGGCGATTTCGGTTTCCATGGCGACCACTTCCGCGAAGGTCGGGTCCGCCGCCCCAAAGGTGGTGGTATTAATGCCGGTTTGGTTCGCCACCCCTTTAATTTCACCAGCAGCCCCGGTGCCATAAAGCGATTTTTTGCTAATTTCTAAGCTTAGGGCTGTAACCAACTGGTTACGGGCGAAGGCCTCGGCATCCATGGAAGATTGCATCAGGAATTGGCGGGTTAGGTCAGTAAAGGCACCCAATGTTTTTGGAGCCAAAGGAACCTGGCCGATCGTTGCTGCGGTTTCGCTAACGTCACCACCTTCCGTTGAAACCCAAAAAGCAGCCGCGCCGCCAGTTTGTTTTGGAATGGCCAGGTTACCGTTTAGGCCCGTAAGATAGAAGGCCCCAAGTTTGGACAGTATTTCTTTGGCGCGCAGCAATTCAATAAAGCTGGACGTCATCAGAGTGGTATCCACCAGGTTACCCCCGGCGGTTGGTGTGCCCACGTTCATAGGCGCGCGGATATCAAGAGGACTGATTGCCCGTTTCATGATTTCAGCGGGAACCAGGATACCCTTTGCGGCCTGGCCTGTTTTCTGTTCGGCGGCGCGTGATGCTTCAATTTCAAACCCCGCCAAGTCTTGCAAGGCCTGGTTTTTTGGGTTGGCCAGGGCATTCATGGCGCGCAAGAAAGAATAGGATTTAATTTCCTTTTCATCCAAACCGATATCTGGTTCCTCCGCGTGGCGAACCTGGCTTGGTCGGGTCTTGGCAATTTCGTTCAAGGCCTGGATCGCAAATTCATTTGAAGACGTGCCATCCTGGATGGCGCGTTCCCCCATAGCCGCTTCCAGCTTATGTTCTTTGACCATGGCTTCAATATTACGCATCCGTAAAAGTTCGGCATTACGAACCTGGGCGGCGTCGGTGACAACTGTTTCTGTTGTTGCTGGTGCTGTTGTAGGTGCTGTTTTTTGTGGCATTACGTTATCCCTTTGGAAAATAGTGTCGATTGTCTGTTCGTTCGAGCGTCCAACCCCGACCGACGTATCCGCCGGAACGCTTACTAGGCTGATTTCAAAGGGTTCCCAATCGGTTGCCCTGTAGACCGAGTTATCCCCGTCGCCGTCCATTTCTTCACGGACGTATTTATGGACGCGGTAACCCACGGAAACGTTCTGGCGTATGCCGTCACGAATTTGTAATAGTTCATCATCAGCGCGGGCCGTCTTGCCCAGGCGAACGGTTGCGCGGCCTTTGCCGTCATTACCAAACTGGACTTTTTCAACTACCCCGATTTGGTCGCGGGGGTCGTGGTCCATCAGCAATGGGGCGCGTCCGCTCAAAATGAAATCTGAGCGAATAGACCCGGCGGCATGGTCCAAGATTTCGTCACCAAACCAGCGGGGTATGTGAGCATCAGAGGAAAAAGAAACTTCCACCCGGCGGTCGTCTTCTTCGCCGTCGCCTGGAGCGCGGCCCATAATGACTTCACCGGCCCGAAATTGGGTGCCGGTCTTTTGGATTTCTTCAGTCTTCGTCTTGGTCTGGCTTGCCTGGGGGTCCACTTCCTTTGGCATCGGCTTTCCTTTCGTCAAAATTCAGGCCGTAAGATTTGGCCAGGTCGTTGTCTGCTTTGGTTATTTTGAAGTTTTCTTCTAGGTCGCCGCCGCGTTCGGCCACGATATTGCGGAGGGTTTCAATCCCGCCATTGACGGCCATCAAACCGGCTTGAACTTCTTTCAATGGATCAACCCAGGACCAGCCGCGCGGTTGCCACTCGACTTCCAAAAATTTTTCAAATTTGGAAAAGGGCAGGGGAAGGGCTGGAGTTAAAAGCGCCATGGATAACCAGTTTTCATAAATTTCCTGGTGTACGTTTTCAATCATCCAATGTTGCAATAAGCGCCATTCGTCACGTTCATCCAGGGCACCTTGGCGCAAGCTGGAATAGTTGACGTTTTCCAGATCGGCACCAAGGCCATTATAGGAAACCTGAAGGCCCGCCGACGCGCCCCGTAACATGGATTTTCTAAAATCGGGAAAGGCCGAATTAGGGTGCTGGGGATCAAAGGTTTTAAGGCTGTAACCCTGGGGCACAATCTCGAAGGTGCCTTCCTCGGCACGGTCTATAAATTCGCCTTCGTCGGCTGCTTGGCCAAAACCATCTGGCATGGCTTCGGGGTCGGTGGCTTCATAAAAGCCCATCTTGATAGCGGCGGTCCTGGCCGCGACCAGTTCGGCGCGTTCATATGCCGAAAGCATATGCAGTTTTTTGGCCGCCGCTGTCATCCAGGGCACACCACGCGATTGCGAGAAACGCTCGACCACAAAGGGGTGCAAGATTTCCTCAGCGGGAATTTTTATATATCTTCGTCCACCCCGGTTATAGGTATCCGCGCCGGGATGCTGGGCAAGTAAATGGTAGAATAATGGCTTTCCATAGGAGTTATATTCAACACCCATCCAAATACGGTTGCCGTTTCTCAAATCTTCGCAATAGGTTTCGTCCAGGTGGTCGGCTTCGAAAATTTGCAAGGCAAAGTGAAAAGGATTTCCGGCCCCCTTACCCTTAATCATTCGGATAATGGCTTCACCGTCGCGGGCAACGGTACGGATCAGGGCTTGTTGAACCGATAACCAAGACAGGGTGCCCGCTACTGTACAGTTCTTTTTGTTACCCCATTTCTTGTAGGCCTTCTCTATAGCGGCGTTGTCTGCTTTATCCAGTTCGCCGTCCAAGCCTTTGGAGCGGGCTTGTAATAGTATGCCTTTAGGCCCCACTACATTGCGGGTAAGGCGGCCAAGGTAACTTCTGGCGTAGCCGTCGTTTCTCTCCAACTCCCGTGACGCATTGCGAAGGATTGGTAACACCATACGGATTTCACCGTCGGCATTTTTGTGGGACAATTCCCAACTAAAGGTCTGGCGGTCCTTGGTGGCGGCGTCATAGGCCCGCTTGGAAAAGCGAGGCGGGGTACGCCGGTTAGTTGGTGGGGTTTGATTGCGCCCAAAGAGTGATGGTAATTTCATAAGCGCCCCCTAGTATTGCAGTTTGATATAACGAACCGGGGATTTCCCCTTGTTCTTCAGGTCTTCCAGGTAGACTTCGCGGCGGTAGGTTTTGCGAAAGGTCAGGAGGTCGGGCAAGGACATTCGCTCCAACTTGCGCCCGTCAATCTCGTAGGAGTTTTGGTCCTTACTGGCGCGCTTTTGGATAACCGCTTCAATAGCTTCCAGGGTTTTGCTGGCATGGCTTCGGGTATCCGCATTGGTTGCCGCTACTAGATCGGGCAACACTTCCATATTGCCGCTTCCAACCCCGAACCGGTCGCCATCTTTTAAGACAAAAGCCGCCCAACCATACTTGCCATCCACATAACTGGCAGTGGTTGCGGCGGGCACCAACACCTGGAATTTGTCACCGTTATCCAATGCGGAAAAAGTTATCTTTTCTGTACCTGATATCAGCACATAGGACAGGACCCATCCGTCACTGGCCGGGTAAGTATCGACCAGGTCAGAAACCACCCAGGACCAAGTGTCCCCGGCGTTGAGTTCTTCTAAATAAATTGTCATTCAAATCACCAGGAAGTTTTGGCCCTGGCCCGCTTGGGTCTTCGTTTCTTCGAAGTCTTGCGGTCCCGGCCTTTGTCTTTTTCATCAGAAGAAGCCGCCGCCTTTTGCGCGGGGGTTTTAATCTTCACGGTTTCGGGTGTTGCTGGGGCCAGAAGAATGTCTTCTAGGTCCATTTGTTCTTCTTCCAGGGGCTTTTCGCGTTCTTCGTACCTGGACCAAACACTATCTGGCATAGAACGAACGCCCAATTTCATGGCCGCGCTTTCCGCTTGTAACATGGTGTCCAGGCCTTCATTGGCCTGGTTGGCGTCCTTGTCCCATTTGTAAGTGGTATAACCGTTTTTATTTTTGGACGGGACCCGGCGTTCCGCTGTTATCTGGCGGTAATATTCGTCTTCCATGCCCTTGGGTAGGCCGACATAACCACGGACCAAGGGGTCTACTTTTTTTAGGTTGCGATAAAAGGCCATTTTCATGACCGACGACCCAAAGTTATAGAACCGCCTGGAATACTTCAGCAGTTTCCCGGCCTTGTTGCGTTCCTTTTTCACCTGGGCAAAAAGCGGGGCGTTGTCTGAGTTTGCACCCCTGACCATAATAACGTCGGTGGCGCGGTGCTTTTTGGCAAAGGACCAAACGTCTTCTGTCCAGGCGTTGCCATCAATGGCCATGAGATCAATTTCAATCGACCGGCCCACAACATTGCGCCAACTCGATTTCAATAAATCCGCTAGGCCCTCTTGGCAGCCCTTTTCTGCAATGTGTTCAGATATCACCCCGTAATCTATGACCCACCGGCGCAAGTCTCGACCCCAGCCAACCAAGTGCCATTCCACTCGGTCTTTCTGACAATCGACCCCAACGGTCAGCAACACGGCACCGGCGGGGATTGTCCCCCGGACGTGGCCAGTTTCTTCGGCGCGGTCGCGCAAGGTTTCCCAGGGCGGGGCCTCACCTTTGGTGCGGTAAGCTTTGCCCACGGTGTCGTTTAGGAAAACTTGTTCGGCGGCGGGGTCGCCTTCAGCGTCGCGCCATTCGTCGGCAATCCGTTGCCAGCTTTGCAAGCTGGAATAAGCTGACCAAAGATAAAAAGACCGATGTTTGCTTCTGGCTTTGGGATTTTTCGCCACCCAATTACCTTGTCGGCGCATAGCGTCGCGGTGGTGTTCTTCAATAACCGCGCCGCATTCTGGGCAGGAAAAGAAAACCTTGTCCGGGAATTCATCGTCCAGGTTGGCCAGGAGATTTTCCCATTCCAGGGCGTGGTAGTGTCCACATTCCGGGCAGGGGACTTCCAAATGTTCTTGTGAACCCGCGTCAAAGTTTCGGGTGATCCGGCACCCCGGTGCAATCAACGGCGTGGACGCCTTGAATATCTTGGCAAATTCAAACGCGCGCGACCGGCTGTCAGCTTGTTTTTCTGGATCGCCCGCCGCGTTGGTATCCCACTTTGCCAAATCGTCCTGGACCTGGCGGCGCATGGAAACCTGGGAAAGCGACGACGGCGAGTTGGCCCCGGATATTTGGATCGCACCGCGACCGTCCAGCCGTTCTTTATACATCAAACTGTCAGAAGCATCCCTGGTCTTACCAGGAAAAAGCGCCCGCAAGGCGGTGGTATTCTTCAGCATCGGCGCGAGTTTCATCCGCGACCAACGCTTGCCGTTATCTTCGGTCGGGTGCACGAAAAGAAAATCACAAGGGTCGAGGTGGAGCGACCCCAGGGTGAATATATTTCCCAAAACAGTGCCGCCGATTTGAGCGGATTTTATTAAGGTCACTGTCCGGCAAGGATCATCTGGCCCCAGGGCTTTCAATATTTCAGAGAACATTGAGAACTGGTCCTTGTTGTAGGGACCAGGGAAGGGGCTTTCACGTTCTGAAAATTCGATATTATCAACCGCCCATTGTTCAAGATCGACCGGCGGCGGCGGGGTTAGAATTTCCCCCAGGATTTCATTTGCCATCCTCGGCGGATTGCTCAACATGATTTCCATTTGCGGCGGCGTCCTCTTCATCCTCGACCAGGGCGGGGAAGTTTTCCGCTGTCCGGTTGTAGGTTTCAGACGCCTTCGCCCGAACGGCCAAGAATTCCTGGCGCATCAGGTGGGTGACGTCGCGGTGGGGTATTTCAAATTTTGAAGCAATCGCCCCGGCAATATCGGTCAGGCCGCCTTCAAAAACTTTCAACATGCTTCCAGCTATGCGGGACATTTCCGCGCGGGCCGTGGTCGCTTCGATATAGCGCCCTTGTCTTGCGCGTTCTTCTTCCTTGGCGCGACGGTTCCGGGTTTCAATCTCAAAAAGTTTGGCCTCTTTGATCTTGTCTTCGATAGTTGGAGCGGTGGGGATTTTATTTTCAGGCGGTGGCGTTGGTTTGTTTTCAGGTTCGCTTGGCAAGGAAAGAGGTTGATTAAATTCTGGGGCCTGGCTTTCAATTCTGGGCGTTGGTTCCAAAGCTGGTTGGGATTGTACCTGGTCCAGGTTGGTGGTTAGACCGTTGCCAAATCTTTGCGAGATATCAAGGGTGTTATTCAATTGGGCCTGGGCGGTGACCGCGTGGATTTTTGCTTTTCGTCCTTGTCCGACAATCGCCGGTCCATGGATCTTTTGTTCGGAAATCCATTGCGACACGCGCCCAGGTGAAACGTTACACATTCCAGCAAACGCGCCTTTGGTGACCAGACCTTCCATTTCTGAAGTCATGATCACCCCCAAATTGTCTTGAATTTAGGCTCTACTTTAGGGCCTACTTTAGTTTGTTGTTTAGTTCTTTAGGCTTTGAAAACTCATAAAAACTAAAGAAAGACAGCGCCCAGGCCACCCGCGATGGTTATTGCCTGGGAAGGACCCGTGGATCGCTATAGTTTGGCAAAAGAAAACCCCGCGCTCTTTCGAGCCGGGGCTATGTTCTTGGTGCTTCGCTTGGTTCTGTTGCTGGTGCTTACTGTCAACGTTTGATCGTAAAAAGTCAACCGTAAAAAGTCAGGTGATTGATATCATTGGATATTTTGTGTGGAGAAATTGCACGCCCCATCGCGCCGAGCATTGAATTTATAATCCAGGGTTCGTATTCGGCGGCGGGGCCAGCCACTTCCAGACCGGAACGGGTCAGGGTTTCGGCCAGGCGTTCCAGTGTCAGCCACCAGCCATGGTATATGCGCCGGGCGGCCTTGATGTTGTCCACGGTCAGTTTGGGTTCAACGTGTGTTCCCTTATCGTTTCCCTTGTTGTCCCATATCTTCAGCGGTCGCCCGTTCTTTGGATTGATCACCGGCCCCATTAGCGGGCGCGCACCTGGCATCCAATCGGGTGTGGTCCCGGCTATGGCGTGGGACATGACGAACCCGGCGATCATGCCATCCAGGGCCGTGACTTCCCCGTGTACAATCTCGCATGCTTCAGGCAAGCCATGATGGCCTGGGCCGGAATAGTCTATCTTCACACCCAAAAGCCCAATGCGTTCAATCGACACGATACCGTCCGCGCTTGATTTAAACACCTGGATACCGTCGACCTGTTTCTCGATATCTTCCAGGCCATCGCCCCGGCGCAAGCCTATGTGGGCCTGGTGATGTTCATAGACCCATTGCAATAACCCTATGATTTCGTTAGGTTGTTGGCGTTTAAGACTGTTTTGATTGTCGGGGTTCTGGACCTTGTGGACCTTAGGGGACCTTGGTTTGGACCTTGCCGAATGGCAAAAAGTCGTTTTATTTCCTTTGCTTAGCCCTTTTCTGTGGACCATAGGACCTTATCTCCATGTTTTTTTTAAAATTGATGTGTGCGTGTGCATGTGTGCGAATATATAAAATAGTGTAAATAAGCTCCCTAAGGTCCATAAGGTCCAAGACCGTTGGTATATAAAGGATACATATCTGGACCTTGTGAAATTAAGGTCCAGCAAGGTCCACTAGATATTGTCTTCTTCGCCATAGTCTTCACCTACATTTTGTTTAAGACTTTCAACGGTTTCCACCACTTTCAGGCCCTGATAATAGTACGAACCGCGCTTGCGTTTGTTCAATCCCTTGTCACTCAACTTGAAACCGAAATAGCGCATAGACATAGGCTCTGAAGAGAAGATCGAACACCAAGCGGTATAGAGGTGGTAAAGATCAGAAGCGGAAGCCTCGGCCATGTCGTCTTCTTCTGTGCAAGCTTCAAGGAACTGCCCCACAGGGTCACTGTCCATCCTGTACTCGTCGGTTGCTTCCGTGATCGCCGCCGGGGGTTCCAGGCCGCTCTCCAGCCACATCATAAGCCCGTCTATCATCCAATTCAAAACCCCGGATGCTTCAGCCCTAAGCTTTTCAGGTAGCTGCCTATCGCATTTATGTTTGGGTATGTGCTGGTTAAACAAAACGAGGTTTATCCGTCGCCAGATACCTTCATCACCGCCCAATATAACCGGCTTATGGTTGCCCGCTATGGTGATTTTAAATTCAGGGTAAAACTCTTGGAAGCCCTGGTGGAGATTACGCATCATCATTTTTTCGCCGCCGGTCATAGACTTGATAAGGTCTTCCGCGAACTTGAAACCTTTCTTTGGCTCCGACGGGCACAGGTAACGAATAGAGGGCAGGACGGCCAGGTCTGGGGTGGCTTGCCCGCCGCTTTTGCGGTCGTCGTCCTTGAATGAGTTAATGGGCAAGGTACTGGCATAGCTCCCGTTGATATAGGACATGAAGTCCATAAGGGTAGATTTACCATTGGACCCAGTGCCATAGAAGAACGCCAAACACTGTTCGCCGGTCAAGGCAGTCATGGAATAGCCAAACCAACGCATAAGGAACATGCGGACGTCTTCATCGGGCAATATACTCTCTAAAAATCCGTCAAAGACCTGGGTTTTTGCCGTTATGTCATAATTGACGTTTGCAATCTTAGTGATACGGTCTTCTCGTCTATGGTCACGGGCGTTAATCCCCCCTTGTGATCGTGGTCGTAACTCCAGGGTGCAATTCAGGCAGTTGTAGACCATCTTGTCCTTATTCAACTCGGATAACGGGACCACAAGTTGGACCGCTGCTTCTATCAGCATGGCCTTTATTTTGTTGGAATTTCCAGACGTTGACGCCCAACCCGCATGGGCTTTGATACGCTTGTCAAAATCTTTTAGGTCTTCGTCTTTCCATGGCCCCTTGGCGACCAGAAAGTCCACTTCATCTTTGATCTTAAAGCCGATTTCCTGGGCGTGCAGATGGGCGATTTCTTCGCCTCGGTCACCAGACCAATGCGTCCCGGTCCAGGCGTGCCACCCCACATTAGGCACATACATAATATCGTCACCGAAATAATGTATAAGCCGTTGAGAATTTCCGTAGTCGTTGCGCGGAAGCTTTGACAACTCTTCCGCGACTGTCCCCCCGCCCCCTCGGCGTCGGAATTCGACTATATCGGCACTTTTTGGTGGAATTTGACCATTTTTATCATGGCTCTTTACCTCCATTTGAATGTCCCTTCAACAACTCCAAGGCTGCTAACGTCTCTTGTGAAAGAGGCATCATTAACCACTGTTTTGGTGTTGCGTTCTTATCAAAAGAAGTGTCTATGACAGCTTCTTCCAGCAAGGCGCGTACAATTGAAAGGGTTTCTTCTGGAAAATCACTGATAACCTGAGAAACGACGGCCTTAGGGCCTAATAGACTATTGCGAGCGAACAAACTAAATGCTCCCCTTACTTACCTGTGCAGGTAGAGTGGTGGACATGTGAGAATGTTGTCGCATTTCTCGGTTGAAAAGTCCCGGCAAGGACTTATTCGGCCCCACCACTCGTTATTAGTGTAAATAATTGAGTGATGAAGCCTTCAATCGTTATTATACAATCATAATGACGCTATCAAGTGTATTTTTTAACAAAAAGAAACCTCAGGTTGCTATGGTATGTTTCTGGTCATGTTTCCCCCAATAAGTTGAATATAGAGACATTACCGACCACCGCTTGTATCTACAGGGCCGTGTTCGCTGTAACCTCCACCGACCCATTCATCGGTGGTCTTGCAGTCCTTGCAAATACGCTCGCCTGGCCATTCTGATATGAACTTGTGGCCACCTAGGAGGCAGGTTCTTTTCTTCTCCTGGCCCTTAGGGGCTGGTGGTGTGTTGTCCTGTTTACCTGGCTTCTTTTTCTTCTTGACCACCACTTCGGTAGCGGCCTCTAAGCCATAGGGCGTGGGGGCAAAAAGGCTTGTGGGTGTACCGCCCAGAACCCGTTGTTGTTTTTCAACGATCTGGGCCGCGCCTTTATCTTTCAGTAGTATTAGGACTTTATGGGCGTGATTTTTTGAGCAATCACACGCCTGTGCCAGGTCCTTGGCGGACCATCGCTGCCCAGGGTCTTCGCGTAATACGTCCAAGAGGGGTACAGCCGCTTTTGGTAGTTTTAAAACGTCCTGGTGTTCCATTATTTTTCCCCCTCATTATTCGGCACAAAGAAACGCCTTTCGTCGCCGTATTCATTAAGCATGTCCAGGTGGTCCATGCCCCTTTGGGCTTCTACCTGGTGGACTATCCGGCCCGCGTCTTCGTGGGCTTTAACAATTTGTTGGTTTAACTCTTTGGCCAGGGCGGGCTTTTTGTTGTCATTGTCGAGGTAAAGCACCACTTCCTTGACCAGGTCGGGCAGGATAACCGCCGCCATAGCGCCCGCCGTTCCCGCCGCCCACACTGGCAAACCATCCACTTGCATACATGCCAGGCCGGTTTCTATACCTTCACTAAGGCCTAAAATAGGACCAGCAGGGGCCAGGCGGATAGCACCGCCCCAAGTCGGCCCTAGCATCTTTTTGGGTTCTGGCACTTCCGCTTTTCCAACGGGGTCGGGAACCCGGATAAATTCTTCCCCGGCCATCACCGTGGCCCGTGGAAAGGTCTTCAAAGCACTTTCCACCAGCGGGTGGGTACTGAAGGTCGGGCGGGATAAAAAAGTGCGGTGGATACCCACAATTCTGGGGTGCCCCTCTATAATAGCAACCACTTGGCTGACCATGGACGGGAAAAAACCAAAATCCTGCAATTTACCTTTAATGACTTCGGTGTATCGTAGTTTGGTATGGAACCGTATGGTGGGCGGAATGCCGCCGAGCTTTTCCAGATCAAGACCCCGGCCTAATAGGTAATTTTCCACCGGGGTTTCCGCTACCGCGTGGCCGTCGGTCCAGATGCGTTTGGCGTTGTAGATTTTACGGTCGCGGTCGGCTTTTTGCTTCTTTTTGTCTACAATCACTTTGGGTTTTTTGGGCTTGGGGGCTTCACCTTCGCGGACTTCCAACCCTGCATAGTAGGCAACCTCTTTAACTGCCTTTGGAAAGTCCCAACCATTAATTTCTTTCAAAAATAAAATGGCATCCCCGTGGGCACCACACCCAAAGCAGTGATAAAATTTCTTCTGGTCCGTTACGGTAAAGCTGGGCGTAGCTTCGTCATGGAACGGGCACAGCCCTTCCATTTCGTTCTGCTTACCCGCTTGCAAATCCACATATTGGCCGATGATTTCCGATAGTGGCGCACGGGCGCGAATTTCGGCCAGGTCTTTATCACCAAAGCTTTTAGCCATGGGCCACCCCTTCGCCCTGGTACGGCTTGTCGTAAAGCACCACCAAGCCTTGCACGGTGTTGGCCACATAGATTTCAATTTCCCGCCGACGTATTGCGGGTAAGTCTTCGTGGGCGGTTAAATCGACCTCGACCCCGTCCGCATCTATGACGACAGAAACCCGCATATCAAATGCGCCCTTTTTTGATCGGCGTTTCAATCTGTTTGACGTAGCCGCGCAACTGGACCAGGACGTCGATTGCTTCGTCCAATTCCTTGCCAATCCTGGGGGCTTCGTCGGGGTCTATCTGGCCGTTATCAGCCATAGCGTGGCCCACTTCCGCGAACACGTCGGCCACTTCCTTGCCCACTTTTGCCAGGTGACCCGCAACCGCCGGGTCTATGTCCTGGTTAAAGCGCATTTGCATAAGCGCGTAGCCCTGCATTCTGGCAATTTCACGGGTGACAATCGGGTCACCGGCGGCCAATTCCAGGTCCAAGATAACGTCGTTTGGGGCGTTGATATCCGGGCGGTTAATATTGCCATAATCCGAAAGGTTAGATTTTTTAACGCGGGTAATATCGTGGTGTTCAATGCGGTGGGTGCCGCCGTTGGCGCTAACCAGGTCCTTAAAATATACCTGGAGGGTTTCGCGCTGTTCTCTTGTCGTGTTTCTGCTCATTCTTCGACCCTTCGGAATTTGGCCCCAAAAGTCCCGATTGCAAAAAGGTGCCAGGCCTTCAAAATGAAGGCCTGGCAAGTCAAGCGGAGTTGGGAGACATGACCGACAAAAAGACACCCCCGCCGGTCAAAGGGGAAAGCGTTGATAAAGACCTGGTTAAACGCCTGGATACCTTGGCAAAGACCTGGCCATCTAGCCCGGCGGGTAGCTTGGCAAGGAAACAGGGTAAACTTTTGAAAGCGTTTGAAGGACAATGACATGTTAATCGACCTCTTTATCCAGGACCCATTGGCCTGGTGGCATAAACTTGAAAAGGTCGTTTGGCGTCACTTCCCCGCCCGTGCCTTCAAATATTGCTTGTAAAAGTTTGGGGCCAGCTTGCCTGGTTCCCGTAATTACACGGGTTACAGCTGAGCCGGTGAAACCGATATCAGCCCCAAAGGCTTCCGCCGTTTTGTTCTCTTTGATTAACCAGATATTTAATTTCATAAGGCAACATACCAAATAGTCATCTTTCGTGTCAAAGGAAAAATGACTATTTGGCTCTATCATAAAAAATTCCAAATAGGCATAATCAAGGCCGGGTTGATTGGGAAATAGAGAAATGAACGATACTGTAATAAATTACATACGGGTCATTCGTAAGGAAAAGGGAATGACTTCAGATAAGCTTTCAGAGCTTACTGGTCTGTCTCCGACTTATATTACAAGGCTAGAAAACGGAAAGCGTAATCTATCCGTAAAAAATATGATGTTGTTTGCAAGTGCTCTTGGTGTTCAGCCTCATACATTAATTACTAAGTCTTCTGCCGACCCTAAAGTTACGGAAATCCCCGTTTTATCTTGGGTTCAGGCAGGGGCCTTTGCTGAGGCAATCCCTGAATTTGATTTAAGTGACTGTGAGCGCGTCCCGGTTGTAAATGCAAGCAATCCCCACTTATTTGCCCTGAAGGTTCGCGGTACGTCCATGAACGCCATAGCCCCAGACAACTCCCATATTGTGGTAAATCCTCTTGATAAAGACCTGATAGACGGCTGCTATTACGTCGTCATTCTGGAGGATGAAACTACTTTTAAGCGCTATAATGCCGAGCCAGCACGGCTGGAGCCGGTAAGTTATGATCCGGTGCATAAGACAATTTTCCCAAAAAATGGGACTGAAGTAGTTGGTCGTGTTATTAAGGTTGTAAATGATCTTTAGTTTCTTGTAAGGCAATTCATTATGGACTGGGTTCTAAGTATTTTTACCGGGGCTGTACCAAATTTATTAAATTGGCTGGCGGTTATAGTAACAATTGGCGGTTTTATTCTTGCATGTATGATTTTCGTTTGGAAAAAATACCTTTCAGATAAATGGGCGCGACGTAGTGAAAAGGCTGCCCATGCTAAAGCTATCAAAGTAATCGAAGATTTTGATAGAATACGGCTCCTTCGAAATGACGATAATTACTTTAGGGTGTCGAAATTAACCTTAATTCCGACGTGGGCTACAGCTGTCGGGTCTATAGTCATGGGCTTTATAGTAATGACTGCGAACGGTGTGGATATAGAGTCTCCATCAGTGGATGACGCGGAAGTCAAGGTAAGTATTCTTTCTTCTCTTTTATTTGGTGGGGGGTATTTTCTTGCATATAGAGCAATTACCTTACATATCTCTATTCAGAAAGCATTGGTAGATTGGGATAATTATCTTGTGGTTACCAGTATCAGAGTAAAAGCATTACTTGATAAAGCTAATATGAATAATCAAGAGCAAAAAGAATTTATCTATAGTATTCCCAATATGGCGGTTGGGAAGGAAAGGGAAATCCTTAAGCATAAGGAGGGAGGGCATCCAGAATTACACACCGCTGTTGTTGAGATGGCTTTATTGGATAGAAACCCTCATGATTAGCTATCTTTTTTAATATTTTGCTCCTTATGCTCATTTAATTGCCTTCTTTTCTATCATCCTAATTAAGGTTTAAAAGTGACAAAGTACCTATTTGTCACTTTTTTATTGACAAGCGGCATGCCTATTTGTCATCTTACTTTCAGTGAACAACTGAGGGTCAAGAAATGCACCAACCTATTACCCTGACTTTTTACCCCACCACCGCCACCCGTCGCCGTCTGGCCTGGGCCAAGGCGTGTTCCCGGTTCCCCGCCATATTCATTGGGACTTGTCTTGGAGTTCTCGCCTGGAAGGCCCTGGAAGTATATGTGGTCTACAAAGTCTTGGGTGGCCCGGTATGAGTGCGCGCACCCTCACAGACAGAGCGTTGAAAATCGCTGTTTGCTGGTTGCTAAAACACACCCGCCAACGCGGCGTCATGATCTTTTCAATTGGCCCCGGTGGCCAGTGGACCAGTGAAATGGGCGGCAAAGACGACGGCGGCCTGAAGACAATAGAAAATCTCCACACTCAACTTTTGCAAGGTATCGAAACGGGCAGCATCAAGCCGCCGGTCAAAGCGTAGGAGCTTAATTAAACATGCCCATTATTCAGACCCATAGCGGCCAGGATATCAACCTGTTAAGGCCTAGGGAACATGATATCAACTTTCGAGATATTGCTTTTTCCCTTGCCAAGCTTTGCCGCTTCAGCGGCCACACCACCAGTTTTTATTCAGTCGCCCAGCATAGTGTTCTGGTTGCGGATTGTTTGCCGCCAGAATTGCAAGCCTATGGCCTGTTACACGACGCCCACGAAGCCTTCATAGGCGACACCACGTCACCCGTTAAACGGGCACTGGACCAGGTAAACCCAAATGGTAGTGCTGGTCTGGCTTACCTGGCGGGTATTTGGGACGAACGTATCCACGAAAAGGCGGGCCTAGCCTGGCCGCTGACCAAGACCCAAAAGCAGCAAATCAAATGTGCCGACATGGTTCTTTTGGCTACTGAAAAGCGGGACCTACTGGCCCCAACTCCGGCCTGGCCAGGATCATATCGACCCCTGAAAAAAGTAATCAAACCATTGCCTGAAGACCGCGCCGCCGAACTGTTTATGGCTAAGTTTGACTTGCTTATCGGCGGCCAGGCAAAGGCTAACAACCACACGCAATTCAATGAATTGTTTGGCTAAGCAAGGAGAAGAAAATGAATATCAATATTGACGCCAAAGTCCTTAAAAAGGCGCTGAAAAATTGCACCATGGCCATAGAAAAGCGCAATACAATTCCGGTATTGAATTGTATTAGAATAAGATCGTTAAAAGGCCAGATTGTTCTTTCTGCCACTAATATGGATATGTGGATTGAACAGACCATAGAGGCCGACGTTAGAAGCCCAGGCAACCGGGTGTTTAACCCCGCACCCTTGATGGCTTTGCTTGATGATTGCGGCGAAGATAAAACCATAAATCTTTTGGGCTTTGGAGATAGTGACGGCAAGGTAGAAGCCACGGTTCCGACCCATGACTTTGAAATTGTGGTTTCTTTGGAGGTCTTCCCGCTTGGCGATTTACCCTACCCGCCCGACCCGAAAGAACAGGTTGTCATAGGTCATTCAGCCGGTGACCTGGCCACGCATATCAATAAAGTAATGTTTGCCATATCGACGGAAGAAACAAGATACTACCTCAATGGAATTTACTTCCATGGTGAAGAAGATAACCTGGTCACCGTGGCCACCGATGGCCACCGCATGGCTACTTATAAAAGCGACCTCGGCGGCACCTTCAAAGCGGCGTCTGAGTTTGAACCTTTTATCCTTCCGCGTTCCGCCGTTGCGCCCATTCTGGCGTGTCTTCCCACCCAGGGTAGTAATGCCACGGTCAGTTATTGTCTGGCGTCCAAAGAGGGTGGCGCGGAATATTTCAGGCTCTTTGTGGCCGATGAAGTCACCATCACCACCAAGCTGATAGATGGCACCTACCCGGATTATAAAAGGGTCATTCCAAATGAAGCGGGCCTGACCCAGATATCTTTGGATAAAACCCGAACCACCCGCGCTTTAAAGGCCTTCAGCAAGGTGGCCCAGGCAGTAAAGTTGAAATTCCCGGCTTTAGAAATTCACGCGGACGGCACCGGCATGGACATAAAGCACCGGTCCGAAAAAATAGGCGATATCCACACCCGTATCCCCGCGCTTTCTAAGGAAGATATACCGGCCTTTGGCATTAACGGTCGTCTGGCCCTGGATGCAATCAAAAACATAGACGCCGAAGGCATTTGCATGATGCCCGGCTTCGGTGAAGACGCCCGCCACAGTCCAATCGTGTTTAAGGGCCTGGATAACCAGGACCCCGGTTTTACGTGCGTCACCATGCCAATGAGAGTTTAGGAGTTAAACACTTGAGCGAAAATTCATTACCCACCCAACACCACCCGGACCAGGTTGAGGCTTTTGATCCTGAGGAAGTAAGGCCCGACACCGCCGCCGCCGCTGAAGAATTAGCCGCCGCCGGACCTGGTGCAATCATTGGCGTTACCGCTGACCGTTTACGGGGGTTCTTTGAACGAGTGGAGCGTTTGGAAGAAGAAAGAAAGGCCATTGGTGAAGATATCAACGAGATATTTTCAGAAGCTAAGAGCCTTGGATTTGACGTTCCCATAATGCGGGCTGTTATCGCCCTTCGGAAGATGGAAACCCAAGCGCGCCTAGAGCGTGAAGAACTTATCGACGTTTATAAACATGCCGTAGGAATGGATTAAATCATGGCTGGATCACTTAACAAAGTAACCATTATTGGCAACCTGGGCCGCGACGTGGAAGTCCGTTCCATGCAAAACGGCAACCAGGTGGCTAACCTTAATATTGCCACCAGTGAAAGCTGGAAGGACAAAAATTCAGGTGAAAAGAAGGAAATCACCGAATGGCATCGGGTGGTAATTTTCAATAAACACCTGGTCGGTATTGCGCAACAATACTTACACAAAGGCTCCAAAGTTTACCTGGAGGGGAAATTACAGACCCGAAAGTGGACCGATAACAACGGAGTAGAAAAATACACCACCGAAGTGGTTCTGGCTGCCTTTGACGGTGTCCTGACCATGCTGGATGGCAAAACCAACGGCGGCCCGCCACCGGTTGGTGGCCCAGACGACTATGGAACTTCTTCTGGTGGCTTGCCAGGTGACGACGGACCCCCGCCGAACATGAGCGACCTGGACGACGAAATCCCGTTCTAAGACATGGAAAATATCTTCGATATTGCCTTGTTAATCCTGGTTGGTGTCGCGGTGGGTCGGGTGTCCTTATCAACAAAGGGCACCGACACCCGGACAGTAAGTCCGAAATGCGCGGATAACCGACCAGGGCCAATTCCATCACCAAAGAGAAGATAATCATGACTGATAAAGTTTCAAACACCATTGAAGTACCAAACTGCTCTCCACTGCCCCGTCGCGCTTCCCTGTGTCAAGCTCAACTCACTGCCGTAGAGGATAACGAGAAAATAAGCCAGTTATGCGATTTGGGCCAAGCATTCGAAATTGAAAGAATTGCCGGTGAGATTATCGCGCTAAGTAAATTGAATATTAATTTTGATTATGCCCACCGAACCGAAATTGAGCACCCTGGAATGAAACGCGCATCCGCATGGATACGCGAAGAATTGAGTAACAGGGAAAAGAACCTTGGAGCATTAAAAAGGGCACGAGCGGAAAAGGCCGCACAATGACAAATCCCGAAACAAAGCGCCCATTAGAAGGGGCAGAGTTATTAGAAGAAATCCGCATTGCTGGGATTTACGCAGCAGAAAACGCGGTAATAGCTCGCCTGAAAGCGAAGCGAGAAGCCATGAAGGAAGACACCCCCCATGACTAAAACCGCAATCAATTATCAACTCTTTGCCGCCGCCGCCTTCCTGGTCGCCGCAACCCGTGCCTTAGATTGGGTCATGCAATGACAGATTTAGTAAATAAATTTAATTTGGGTGATGTTGTAAGGGTGGTGGATAACTGTGACGGTGATTGGACCCAGGATTGGCAAGACGAAAGCTTGCAAAATTTAATCGTTGTTAAGGTCGAATTTCCACGTTGGCATCGAGGTTATAATCGGGAGAAAATCACTTATGGCGTGATTGAAAATAACGATGATAAAGGCGGGTGTGATGAAATCCCTGAAGAAAATTTAACCCTGGTCAAATCACATTTAGACCCCGACATAACTAATCTTAAAGGCATTCTAACCCTTGCATCAAATGAAGTAGAAAACTGGCCAGAATGGAAAAGAAAGGCCATGCGTAACGTGGTGGAGCAAACCCAGAAAGAGGCCCCCAAATGAGCGCCAAATTAATGCCCTTGTCGGACCTTCCGACCTGGCCGCGCTTCCTTTATAAAAATGAAGTGTGCGCCTATCTTCGTGTAACCGATACTGCCTTCGCGGAAGAAATGGAAATGGGTCTATGGCCCAAGCCAGCTAAAAGGCAAGGCGCACAAGCCCGCTGGGACCGTGCCGCCTTGGACCTGGCAGCGGAAGAACTGCCCGCGAAACTCGCAATTCTGAGCACGTCCGGGTGTAAAAGTTCCCGATTGACAGAACATGCCCAACAGGCAGACCATGACAGACCCCTTACTTTAAAAGCTGTCTCTTATACACATCTGACGCTGCCGACGAAGAGGATAGT